>Ga0209633_10000906_pt1 | contig 32573 bp, 28 predicted proteins | sample Cruoilmetagenom1_FD_187290 | JGI IMG/M metagenome (GOLD analysis project Ga0209633, IMG submission 187290) | Oil polluted marine microbial communities from Coal Oil Point, Santa Barbara, California, USA - Sample 1 (SPAdes) (version 2) | ecosystem: Environmental > Aquatic > Marine > Oil seeps ... | reverse complement strand
TATTGCCAATCAAACAGGTATTAATTTACAAGAAGCTTGGGATAAACAAATTGAAAAAAAAAGCATTAGAGACAAAACCCGACATTGGGAAAATGAAAAATTAAAATAAACTTTATCATTACAACAGCGTAAATTAAACCCTAATCATTTACAAAATGAATAGCTGCCAAACCGAATAATCCAGCAGTTTCAGTACGCAATCTGCTTTTTGATAATCCTACCGGAAAAAATTGTTGTGCTTGCGCTTGTGCTATCTCCTCGTCAGAAAAACCACCTTCCGGACCTATTATTAACAACACATTCATCTCGGGTAAAACTGTTTTTTTGATATGTTTTTCTGCTTTGCAATAAGCAATTAATTTTTGGTGTTTTTCAAAACTTTTACCAACAAAATCATGCCACTTAATCAGCGGATGCAAAGTAGGTTTGTACATTTGCAAAGATTGCTTCATCGCAGCAACCAAAATCTTATCATAACGCGCCCAATTAATTTTTTTTCTTTCGGAATGTGCCGTTAAAATTGGTGTAATTTCCGTAATACCAATTTCTGTAGCCTTTTCTAAAAACCATTCAAATCGTTCATTACTCTTGGTAGGCGCCATTGCTATATGAATATTAATTTTGGAAGGCGCATAAGTTTCAACTTTGAGAATATTTACATGCGTTTTTTTAGGATTATCATCTAATATTTCAGATTGAAATAAATGCCCATTTCCATCCGTCAAAAAAAGTTTATCTCCTATCCTTTTCCTTAATACGCGTGCAATATGCCTGCTTTCGTCCTTATCAAAAGTATAAAGTTTATCAGTTGTTTCTAAAAAAGGTGCATAAAATAAATTCATGCAACAAAATTACAATATTATATCGAATTAGCTTATATTTGGCATCCAATTTGCAAATAAAACAATACTATTTAACACAACTAATAAACTTTGCCACTTACTATAATTAAGCATCGTTCTATGAAATACATTTTCTTTTTTTTTATATACCTATTTATAGCACCCAATATTAGCAATGCACAACAATCCCGTAATAAATCACCACGAATTATTCATTTTTCCGGAATGGATTGGTATGTTCGTAACAGCTATGGCAATCCGGCAAACAATTATTGGTCAGATCATAAAAAATCGGTTTGGGTGGACAGCAAAAATCGTTTACACCTAAAAATAAGAAAAGTTCGCGGTAAATGGTATTGTGCAGAAATTAGAAGTGTACACCCTACAACTTATGGTAAGCATCGTTTTTTTATTTCCAGCAAAATAGATGAACTCAATGAAAACGTAGTAGGTGCTGCATTTATTTATAAAAATACCTTACACGAAATGGATGTTGAATTTTCGCGTTGGAAACATAAAGATGCACCCAATAGCCAATATGTTGTACAACCGGAAAAAAATACAAATATGCATAAATTTAATATGTCAATGAATGGTGATTTTTCTACACATATTATTGATTGGCAAGCAAATAAAATTAGTTTTAAAAGTTTCTACGGACATAAAATAGCACTGCCTGACAAATCATACTTAATAAACGATTGGCAATATGCACAAAAAAAATTAATAGATGATGGTAGTTATCGCATTCATATCAATTTATGGTTGGTAGATCACTTACCGCCTACTGATAACAAAGAAGCAGAAATAATTGTATCTAGCCTCGACACACCCATCTCACCCATTGAAATAACGGGTAATTCTAATAAGAATATTAGTCTTTATCCCAACCATTATTACGACAATATTTTTGTATATCATCATCAATACGCTCATATACACTATAAACTTATCAATAGTAAAAATGAAATTTTAATAGAAAAAACGATAAAACGTCGATACTTTTTTATCAATTTGATTAACGAAACTATAGGAACTTACAAATTGGAAATTAAAACAAAATTTGGCATCTATAATTATCAAATAATTAAGCATTATTGAGTTCAATCAAAAACCGATTCCATTGTTGCATCGCCAAATAATGATTGACAATATATTCAGCTAAATTAGATTGTTTCATTACCTCTTGTTTGCTAAAGTTTTTGAAAGTAAAAAACTGTTTATTCAAAATGTAAGGCTGTTTTGCCGCAATTGCCATCCATTCTTTTGACAATCTTTTGTTACGCTCGCCTTGTACACCATCTGGAAAATATTGAAGTATTTTTTTATCGCGAAGTATTTTATTAAAATTTTTTGGATTAGCGGCTATTGCTTCTCTAATTTTTTGCAAAATAGCTTTATCTGGGCGATACAAACCTGCACCAATAAAATTTTGGTCTTGACCAAATTGAAAATATATTTCAGGATATTGCGTATTTTTACGACCAATTCTACCCACTACCGCACCCAACCATAATTTATAAGGGGATTTATCTTTAGAAAAACGCACATCGCGATAAATTCTAAAAGCCGCTTCTTTAAAAGTTATCTGAATATTTGGATCGATATCATTCATTCTTTCAATCACTTCCGCTACTAAGACTTTAAAAGGATTAAATACATTTAACAAATATTGGTCTTTATGTGCTTGAAACCAATCTCGATTGTTATTGACAGCCAATTGTTTAAAAAAATGGTAATATGCTTCAGTCATAAATTATTATTAATGAATTATGGCTAAAATACAAAAAAGAAATAAACGTAGAGAAGCTAAATTTTGGACAAAAAAAATGGCAAGCTACCTACATCGCACCGCTCAACTTTCTACCCTTGCTGTATTCCTACCCTGGGGGATTCAAAAGGAGCTAGTCGTGTAGGACTTGCCGACGCAAAGGTAATAAATAAAAATTGTTTTTTACTACAAGAATTTATAAAAAAGCAATAAAAATTTCTAATTTAACCTAAATAACTGAAATTGAATACCCTAAAAACAATAAGCAAAGTGTACCAAAATGAACAGAAATAAATAATCAAAAACATTTTGTAATTCCAGAAAAATGCCTAAATTTGCCCTACTTTTTGCGGGATGTAGCGCAGCCCGGTTAGCGCACCACGTTAGGGACGTGGGGGTCGCAGGTTCAAATCCTGTCATCCCGACAAATAATAAAAACATTTTACAGTTGTGAAATTCTTTTATTAAAGAAGATATAAATATCAAGCTTGCTTGTGAAATTTATATCTTCTTTAATAAAAAATATTGCGAAGCGATATGATTTTATATTTGCAACTAATGCGATGTAATTGGATTCATCGAGAGATAAATACAATCTTTTTAAAAAAGAATTATTATAGGTTACCATAAAAACACCAACTAAGACAACCCATTTCGGGATGTAGCGCAGCCCGGTAGCGCGCTTCGTTCGGGACGAAGAGGTCGCAGGTTCAAATCCTGTCATCCCGACACATCAACAATACACCATAAATTATTATAAAAAAAAGTCCTACAAATTGTAGGACTTTTTTGATATTGATAATATATTATTATTTTACCATTAATTTTTTTGTGAAAATTCTATTATCAACAGAAGCTATTCTTACCAAATATACACCAGTAGAAATATTAACAGGAATTAAAATTTTGCTTTTACTTGTTTTTTTGTCATAAGACAAAATTTCTTGTCCGGTTAATGAATACAATTTAATATTACTAATTTCTTGTTGTTTGGTATTTAACACAACCAATTCTCTATGGGCATTATCATAATATGCCGTTACATTATTAAGTATCACTTCTTCAACATTTGTAATACTTGTTGGTTTGAACGTTAAGACAAATCGATCGTTATAATCACCCGGTTGTAAAAAGACTTTATAATTAGTTGTTTGACTAATGGGATGAGAAATTTGATTATGTGTATCTTCGATATAAATATTTGTAATTTGTGTCGGTAAATTATCAACAGCATCCACATTAAAGGACATCCATCCATCTTGATTGACTTTGACATGAAGTGGCAACCTGGAATTCTGATCAATTTGGGGAACTGCTTGGATGATAAAATCTTTATCTTCTATAGACCAATTGACATCTGCGCCTGGAAAATCACCATCAAAATTAGGACCATCCCAAGCCACATCGATATGACTTGTAGTATTGGGTCTAATTCCTAATAACAATTGTCTGTGATAATTTTGAGGTGTATCAAATCCCAATCTGATATTGGTTAAATTAGCCGGTCTTATAAATACACTGGTACTTCCCTCTGTTTTAAGTACTCTTTGTGCATTGTTAAATTGTATAGTTCCACCTTGTCCAGACTCTGCCCAAACCGTAAAACCTTGCCCTACCGGTATAAATTGTTCGGGTGTTTTTGTACCTACCGTAGTATTAGAATCATTCCAAGCAGTAGCTGCTGTAGCCCCTGTTAGATTATAAGTGGCATAACCACCTTGATAATTCGCCCCAAAATGATCATTTCCGCCTGTGTGTTCCCAAAAATACAAAGTGCCATTAAAAACACTACCTGCATCGGTATTATCATGAATAAATTGATTGGCATCTAAAGCCGAAGGATATGGATTCCCAATCAAATAATCTTTATCAGCACCAATAGTCAATGAATATTCTCCATCATTGGGCAAACCGCTAAAAGTCCAGCTATCGTATTCTACAGTAGCGGCGCCATTTGCCGCAACCAAATTTTTATCTACTCCAGGCCCTTTCATCGTGTAGCCTTCGCCGGGCAAAACCGTTCCATTATGTTGAATATGATTATCATACCAGCCAGTATATTCACCATCATCACCATTTTTAAAAGCAAAAACCCAATAAGCATTTAATGTTACCGGATGTGAACCACTTTCATTATTAACATCACTGGTTGCATTGGTATTAATAGCAATATTTACAGTTGGATAAGAAGTTTTTAACGCATTATCACCAGTTGCGCCATCTTTTAGGTAACCCATTTTCCAAGTACCACTTTGATTTACCGGTGCCGACCAATAATTATAATAATATTGATTAGAAGTTCCTTGTTGGTCTTGCCAAATATATGCTGCACCCGAAACAGAAGAAGTTCCGGTATGTGTTTGTAATAATTGTGCACCTTCCATCAATCTCAAGTCACCATTTAACGTAATACGGTTGCCTACCGTTAAAGGCAAATCGGCATTAACTTTAAAATCAAAGTCTTTAGTTCCATTATTTACAACCAAAAAATTTGTATTGATGTCTTTTTCTAATTGAACCACAGAATTACTAGAATTATCAATAATCAAATCATTAAAATTAGCAATGCTCGTCCCTTTTATATTTTGTTCATTAACACCACTAAACGTTGTAGAACCCGAAGCGGCATCAGACATTGTTCCATTATTGGTAAAATTATCGCCTTTAAAAGTAACTTGCCCATCATTAAACCAAGTATGTGTTGTGCCATTGTCATTAATAAAATCAACACCACTAATATATACGGTTGTACCGTTAGAAATTTTTACGTCACCTTTGTTGATAAATTGTGAAAAGCCCGTAAAGGACACCAAAACAAATAATAATAAAACAGCTTTTTTTAACATAACAATGGATTTAAGAAGCAAAAAAACAACTCCAGTTAATACACAAAAGTATAACATTATTTCATCATTTCAAAAAAAAATCAGATTGAATTAGAGGGGGTAGATTAAATAAACAAATAAAACATAATTTTCTAAAAATAAAATGTCTTTAAAGGATAAATAACAATATTAGAAAAACTATTCAACTTTAACCAAATCTAAATTTCTATTAATTTTAAGAATAACTGATCCTTGATTGATAAATCCTGACTGAGGTGTATGTTTGTACAAATAAACTTTACTGCTTTGCGCTGTTTTTCCAATTTTTTGCATTCCTTCAAATAAATTATCGGTATTGGCTATACGCACAAATAAATCAAAAGTGGTATCAAAACCGTTTAATGCCACAAAACTTGGTGGCAAATTATACGTTTCCTTAAATCGTTTTGCAATTCTAGCATCGATGCTTCGCTTCATTCTAGCAGGAAAATGATAATTCAAATTTGATAAAAAAGCATTCATTCTATCATTACTATTATCTTCATATAGCCTCTTGTCTTCCAAAGTAAATAAAGTAATTTTTTGCTTACTTGCTACTGCATTGAGAATTGAAAGTACTGAAAAAACAAAAGAATTATCATCAGAAATGATCAAAACATAATTCTCTTTACCGGACACCATTTTCTTGGTTAGATTATCAGCATAAATCATAAAACCTTTTTTGGTTTCTTTACCTGATATCAACTGAGGTTTGACAAGTAATTGTTTTGCAATTGTATCTATCTTTGCTTGTTGAAGCGGGTCATAAACAATAGTCAAGGCTTTTCCAACTGATTTCTCATTCAAATAATGTATCATGTGCTGCTCCAAATCAGCATCTTGACTTGACGTAACGACTAAATTCCTATACTTATTGACACCTTTATACTTATTGACAACCACAGGTGTATTATCTAATTCCAAAACGCTTGCAACTTTATCTATATTGGTATTTTTTACAGGTCCAATCACAAAATTATAATCAGATAAATCAGTAGTTTCCAATATCTTACCAGTTACAAAAGGAGATCCTTGTGTGTCGTATACATCATAATCAACTTTAACACCCAATTGTTGCACAGAATCTATTGCCATTTTAATCCCCGAATAATAATCCAAAATTTTACTTTCGATAATATTATTACATTGTCCAAGCGTGTCAACTTGATTGATATTTTTTAATTTTAAGGGTAATAAAATTGCTATTTTATACTGATTATCTGTTCGTAAACTATCTAATAAATTGATAGATTTTATTTTTTGATAAGCCAATGTATCTGAAGAAATTACTGGCTTAACATTTGCCTCTTTTTTGGATATTTTAATCTTTTGTCCTGCTTTTAACCCATCTATTAACGCTGGATTTAAATTTAATAAATCTTCTTGTGAAACCTCAAATCTTTTAGATAAGCTAAATAAAGTTTCATGAGCTTGCACCGTATAAATATTGTACAGGGCATCTTCATTGTCAGATTTTTCAATAGGAAGCGCTTTTGGGACAACCAATTTTTGTCCAAATTTTAATCCTTGTGAAAGACTTGGATTTAAACGAATCAAATCTTCTTGCGAAATTCCGAATCCTCTTGCCAAACTAAACATAGTCTCGTGTGGTAAAACCTCGTAATATTTATACTTTTTTGTATCAAGCGTATCTTGTTTTACAGCAATATATTTCGGAACGACGAGCATCTGTCCTACTTTTAGCGAAACATCCTTAATTTCAGGATTCAAACGTTCCAACTCGCCAATAGTAATACCATGATCATAAGCAACACGCCACTTTCCTTGTTTGAGTTGTACTTTGTAATAAGTGAATTTATTATCATCAATCGTTTTAGGTTTACTCTTATCTACAAAGATTGGAATAATCAAAATTTGCCCTAATTTTATATCAAAACCTTCAATTTTATTCAATTTCGTTATTGCTTCTATCTTAGAGTTATACATCTTTGAAAGTCCAAAAAGTGTTTCATTCTCACCAACCGTATGATATTTATAATCGACAATATCTTGACCCAAATTTATAGGAAGGTGTTTAATAGTATCATTTACAACTGTGGAATGAACACCCGTTTTAGGAATCAAGATAGTTTGTCCCTTCATAAGTTTTCCATTAACAATATCTCCATTGTATTTAAGAATTTCTGAAGGAGGCATCATATATTTCTTTGCAATATTTCTAAGCGTTTCACCTTCCTTAACTTTATAAATAGTAAAATCTTGCGCATGTACAGACAGGAACAAGAAAAAGAAGAAAAATAGTAAAACTACTTTCTTATATGAATTTAGTGTTTTTTTATGCATCAATATATATAATTGTTAATTTTTTTATTCAATCTCCACGCTTAAACCTTTATCTAACAAAGTAGAAGCTATAGGCTCTAATTTTTTATAAGTTCCTTTTTTAACAATACTTTTTCCTTTATAATGCGTTAATAATGCACATTGCTCAGCTTGCTCTAATGAATGCTCACAGTAGCGCAACAACATTTCAATAACAAAATCAAAAGTATTCACTTCATCGTTGTACAAAACTATTTTTGATAGTTTAGTTTCAGAATGCTTATGTATGTGTTCAGGTGAATGTTTTTCAGTCATTTTATAAACATTTTTAACGGCTAAAATTAACTATTTTTTTTTAATTCTCATCATTTTTCATTACAAAATATAAACTTACCCAATTGTTCTTTTCAATCTGACCTTCAAATACCATACCGAATTTACTAGCTTCTACAACAATCATTGGAATATCTTCCGTATAAAAACCACTCATAATCAATACACCATTTTTATGTAACTTATTGATATACAAATTCATATCTCTTAATAAAATATTACGATTAATATTGGCCAAAACCACATCAAATTTAGGAAACGCATTTAATACATGAGCATCTCCCAAAAAAGATTTTATTTGAGGAACTTTGTTCTTAGCAAAATTTTCCAACATATTTTCATAAGCCCATTTATCATGATCCACCGCAAAAATAGGCGATGCACCAAAATGTTTGGCAATGATAGACAACACACCTGTTCCGGCACCCATATCGAGCAATGATTTATGATTCAAATCCATCAACATCAACTGCTTAATCATCAAATATGTCGTTTCATGATGCCCTGTTCCAAAACTCATTTTGGGGTCAATTTGCACCACTATTGGAAAATGTTTATTGGGATGAAAAGATGTTTTAATATAAATTTGGTCATCAATTTCTAAGGGTTGAATATGTTTTTCCCAAGAAGTATTCCAATTTTCTTCAGGAATTTTTCGTAAAACAACAGTGTATTGCTGATTATATTTTTTTAGATATGTTTCAAAATCAATGTTCTTGTTGCTAAAAGCAGAAAAACCATCAGATTTCTCTTCAAATGCTTCAAATCCAAGTTGTGCCAATTCCGCCATAAAAATTTCGATATAAATATCCGAATTCTTAAATGTAAAAATATATTCAGTATAAACCATTGTTTATTCTTTTCTTTTAATAATTAATCATTAAATAACAAATTTGGCAGTATTTTATTCATAAATAACAAAATTCCTAGAATACCCAAAAACATCCAAAATGTAAATACAAATAACAAAGCATTTATAATATTTGCATTAAACGGAATCAAGAACCAAACAAAAATTGCCCTTAAAAAAACAATTGTTTCAGTAATGATAAAACCCGAATAAAATATATAAAAAGCACTCTTTGAAAGGTTTATAAATTTGAATTCATGAGCTAAAACAAGCAAAAAAGGTGTAAATATACCCAACATAATCAGATGTAAATAACCAATGATAAAATCGCGGATATGATAACTCAAATCGGCATAATATTGAAAAGAACCCATAAATTGCAATACGATTTTTAACATCAATACAAACAAGACAATAGTCAATACTTTATACGAAAAATCACTTATCGTACGCTTTACATATCGAGAATACCGTTTAATAATCAATAACAAAATAAAAAACGCAAAAATTTCAGCGCCGGCACCTATTAACGCCAAAGTATTGTAAAAATATCCGGGATGACTCCATAAAATATTGGAAAAATATCCAAAAAATACAGCTATTAACAATGAATAATAAATACGATTAATTTGTTTTATTTCCAAATGAACATTTTTACGTTCCAACAAATACAATGTTAGTCCAAACATGGCAAACAAAAACCAGCCATTGTATTGAAAATGCAAATAATAAAAAATATCATATTTATAAAAAACTGATTTTTTTCCGAATGTTTTTAATACAAACACAAGTGACCAAGGACTCAAACTCGATAAAAATTGTAAAAATAAACCTGCTTTTACAAATTTATAAGTCGCCGGATAAAACGCTACATCCGTTTTGTTTTTAAAAAAATAATATAAAAACAAATAAGTTGCGATTAAAAATAACGAAAGAAAAATTATGGAAAAAACTTTATAACCTTGTATCGGAAAAGAAAAATACATTCCCATGATATTTATGATCGTAAAAAAATAAATAAATCTAAACCAAGGCGTCTGTAACTTATCCTTTAAGAATATGTATGACACAAAACTGATAAAAGCACCATGCAACCAACCTAAAAATGCTACATGTGAATGTGCATGTAAAAAATTACTGAAATTTATACCCAAATCATAAACAGGAACTGTACGCAAAATCAACCCCAATAAGGCAATTGCAACAAAAAAATAAAGTGCTATTTTAAACTGGTTTTTTGCTGTCATCTATATTATATTTAATTTAATATATACATATAAAGACGCGATTTATCGCGTCTTTATACAATAAATCAAAACTTTAATTATTGTAAATCTTTTGCCGTCATTTTATTTTGAAGAATTTTATTCACGGCATTCAATTTTTCCTTTCCTTCTTTTGTTTTTGGTGTATTATAAGCTTTGATAACCAATTGCTCGGTTAAACTTTTAAGATTGGCATGAATCGTAATGGTTTTAGTTTGTTTTCCGGGTTTATGATTGGTATTAAAACGTACTTTTATTTCACTACTTTGACCTGGTTTAATAGGCTCTTTTGGCCAATATGGCGTGGTACAGCCACAACTTGTTTTTACTTTGGTAATAACCAATGGAATCTCGCCATTATTTTTAAATTTAAAAATAGTATCTAAAATATCACCTTCGTTGTGTGTGCCAAAATCAACTAATTTTGTTTCAAAATCCATAGTCGGAAATTTGTTCATTGCAGCTATTTTGTCTTTAGCCATTTTTAAGTGATCCTCTTTTATTTTTGAAGCGGGATCATCGTTATTACAACTCGTTACAAAAATTAAAGCAAGTACGGATAGGTAAATAAGTTTTTTCATTTTATTTAATTTTTAATTAATATAATCGTTTAATATTTATTGACTCAAAGACTAACTTCGTCCTCTAATATTTTTTTTAATCTCACCTTTTTCATTCAAATCATTATAAAGATTATGCAATACACCATTGATAAACACATTGCTTTTAGGCGTAGAATATTCCTTAGCAATTTCTACATACTCGTTAATACTGACAGTTGCTGGAATCGATGGAAAATGTAAAAATTCTACCAAAGCCATTTTCATAATTAACTTATCGATTTCAGAAATTCTGTCAAAAGACCAATTTGGTGTTTTTCCTTCTAATAACGCATTTAGTTTTGCATCGTTTAGGACTGTTTTAAGAAATAAATCTTTCGCAAATTCTCTATCGATTTCATCTTTAAATAAAGTGGGCAAATCAGCAGCTCCATTAACTTCTTTAAAAGCAGTTATCGTTTTCATAACCAATGTATTGGCTATTGCAATATCATCAGCCCAGTGGCTCTCATCTGCTTCAAAAGATTCGTGTAATTTTATTTCAGGCGCAATATGATTTTTATACAAATCCAAAATATAATTCTTGTCATCCATAAAAGACGAAGTCTTATCATCCATATAAAATCGATTTAACTTACCGGTTTTAATTTTTTGCCATACAATACTGACCAATTCTTTATCCAAATCCCATTTATTCAACTTATGGCGTTTCTTGTAATCACGTAAAGCACTATTGTCTTCTAATATTTTAAAAATGGCATTATTGACAAATTTATAATTGGGATTCAAATCTGTATCCGAAGGAAAATTCTTGTTTAAACCAATATTTATTTCTGCTAAAGCTTTCTTTTTTAAGGCAAGTAAAAGCAACAATAAAAGCATATAAAGCTTGTAAATGTTATCAAAACTCAAAAATAACTGCTTTTGCTGTTGGGGTAAATTATCAGCATGTGATAAGTGCATTGCAAAAACCGCTTGTAACACTTTAGTCCTAATATTCCTTCTGTTAATCATAAATGTCAATTCATTCTAATGATTTGCAAATTTAATTCATATTTTGTCAAGTAAAGCAAAAAAAAATATTTTTTTGTTTAAATGATTTTTTTGTTAGCTTTGTGGCATATAAATCTAAAAAAGATAGTTGGAAAATGAGTGAAAAAGAATACACTAAACCAGAAGAGATTTACTCTAAAATTTTTAGAGCAGGCAGAAGAACCTATTTCTTTGATGTAAGAGAAACAAAAGCAGGCGATTACTATCTTACTATTACCGAAAGTAAGAAGAACATGAATGAAGACGGAACTTTTAACTATAAAAAACACAAAATCTATCTCTACAAAGAAGATTTTGAAAAGTTTAAAGAGTTGCTTAATGATGTAACCGATTATATCATTGACGAAAAAGGAGAAGAAGTCATTTCAGAAAGACATCAAAAAGATTTTACCCCGATTACACCAGAAAATACTGAAGAAAACACCAAAAACACTGAAGAAAACAACGAAAATAAAGAAGAAAAATCTGAAACAAATAAGAATGATTTTACAGATATCGACTTTGATGACATTTAGATAAATTATAATACTTAAAAATGCTAAAAACGCTTCTCATTTGAAGCGTTTTTTTTATACAACACATAAAAAAAACTGACAAATGTCAAATTTAAAAAAAAATGTATCTTTGCCCTAAATTTAACAACCAAACCAATTTTTTATGTCTTACAATTTACTCAAAGGAAAAAAAGGAATCATTTTCGGTGCTTTAGACCCTAATTCAATCGCTTGGAAAGTGGCTCAAAGAGCTCATGAAGAAGGTGCGCAATTTGTTTTAACCAATGCGCCTGTTGCTTTAAGAATGGGGAAAATAAAAGAATTAGCAGAAGAAACCGGCTCGCTAATTATTCCAGCTGATGCTACCTCAATGAAAGATTTGGAACATCTTATCGAAGAATCCGTTAAAGTATTAGGTGGCAAAATTGATTTTGTTTTACACTCCATCGGAATGTCTGTAAATGTACGTCGCGGATATCATTATACCGACCAAGATTATCATTTTACAAAAGTTGGATGGGATGTTTCAGCACTCTCTTTTCACCGCGTTATGAATGTGTTGTACAACAAAAAAGCCATGAATGAATGGGGTAGTATCGTCGCCTTATCATACATAGCGGCACAAAGAGTATTTCCCGACTACAACGATATGGCAGATAACAAAGCTTATCTAGAATCTATTGCACGTAGTTTTGGTTATTTCTTTAGTAGAGATTATAATGTGCGCGTAAACACCATTTCTCAATCACCCACACCTACAACAGCCGGTAGCGGTGTAAAAGGATTTGATGGTTTCTTAGCTTATGCTGATAAAATGTCACCACTAGGAAACGCAACTGCTTTAGAATGTGCTGATTACACCATTTCATTATTCTCTGATCTAACCAAAAAAGTAACACTTCAAAATTTATTTCACGATGGAGGATTTTCAAATATGGGTATCAGTGACCAAGTTATGAACATGTTTAACGAGCAAGAAAAACAAGAAATAAAACCTAAGAAAAAGAAATAAAAACGTAAATTTTTTAAAAAAAATCCTATCATTAAATTAATAGGATTTTTTTTATACGCCATAATAATCATATAAAAACTGAAACATATCAGATTTTTTTTCGAAGATATTATTATATTTGAAATTCATTTTTTGATTAAACCCAAAAACCATAAAAATGAAGCTACTAAAACAATTGTAGATTCATATATTAGCCATAAAAAACAAAAAAAACATGAAACCATTAAAAATTATTGTTCTAACCAAACAAGTTCCGGATACCCGAAACCTTGGATCAGATGCTATGAAACCCGATGGCACTGTAAATAGAGCTAAAATTCCTACTATTTTTAATCCAGATGATTTAAGCGCTTTAGAAATGGCACTCCATATAAAAGATCGCGTTCCCGGAACCAAGGTTAGTGTGCTTACTATGGGGCCTCCAAAAGCCGCCGATATTATGAGAGATTCTCTTTACCGAGGCGCTGATAAAGCCATTATGATTTCCGACCGCCGATTTGGTGGCGCCGATACATTGGCAACCAGTTACACCATAGCGCAAGCCATTAAAAAAATAAAAGATTACGATTTAATTCTTGGTGGCAGACAAGCTATTGATGGCGACACCGCACAAGTAGGACCTCAAACAGCTGAAAAACTACACATCAATCAAGTTACATACGCTGTTGAAATTCCTAAAATTACAGACGATAAAATCGTCATAAAACGAAAATTAGATAAAGGAACCGAAATTGTAGAAGCACCTATGCCTTGCCTCATAACGGTACATGGATCTGCACCAGAATGCCGTATGCCAATTGCCAAACGCGTTATGAAATACAAATATGCACGAAGCAAAACCGAAATATCCAAAGCAGAAACTTGGTTACAAGAGCTACACAAAGAACGTCTATACTTGAATATTGAAGAATGGAACGTAGAAGATATTAAAGCTGAAACCGAAAAAATTGGTTTAGCCGGATCACCCACGAAAGTAAAAAGTATCGAAAATGTCGTATTTACGACTAGTGAATCTAAAGTTTTAAGCGACAGTGATGCCGATGTAGAATTAATGATTAAAGAACTTTTAGACCACCACACCATTGGATAATCTTATTCCAATAAATACCAACAAAAAAATTAAAATAATAAACATATGAAAAATGTATTAGTTTATTGTGAAGCCGAAAACCAAAAGGTTGCAGAAATTAGTCAGGAACTCCTCTCTGCTGGAAAAAAATTAGCAGAAAAATTAGGTGTCCAGCTAGAAGCAATGGTTTTCTCAAACAAACTCGACAAAATTCAAACGCAAATAACGCCTTATGGCGTAGATAAAATCTATGTAGCAGATGACAAACGATTAGAACCCTATACCACACTGCCACATGCCGAACTGGCTACACATATTATAAAACAACAAACACCGCAAATCGTATTGTTTGGCGCAACCGCTACCGGTCGTGATTTAGCACCACGCATTGCCTCTGCATTGGGCTGCGGACTAACAGCAGACACAACCATTCTTGAAATTGGCGACCATTATGTAGCCAAAGAAAAAAAAGAATACAAAAATTTACTTTATGCCATTCGTCCTGCATTTGGCGGAAGTATTATGGCAAACATTATCAACTGGGACAGATTTCCACAAATGGCAACTGTACGCGAAGGCGTAATGAAAAACGAAATTTTTGACTCCAATTATCAAAGTGAAATTGAAAAAATAGATGTAAATAAACTGCTTAATGACACCCATTTTGTCGTAAAAATATTAGAACGAAAAATTGAAAAATCTAACGTCAATTTAAAAGATGCACCTATAATTATTGCTGGAGGTTATGGTGTTGGCTCAAAAGATAACTTTAACCAATTATTTGAACTCGCAGACGTACTTGGTGGCGAAGTAGGCGGGTCACGTGCCGCAGTAGATGCCGGTTTTATAGATCACGAAAGACAAATTGGTCAAACCGGTGTTACCGTCAGACCAAAATTATATGTGGCAGCAGGTATATCAGGAGCTGTACAACACACCGCAGGTATGCAAAATGCCGCTATGATTATCTCAATCAATACAGATAAAGATGCACCTATTAATCAAATTGCCGATTATATCCTCACAGGAGATTTAAACGAAGTCATTCCAAAAATGATTAAAGCCTACAAGAAAAACACCAAATAAACTATTTAAACTATTGAAAATGAGTAATTTTTATAAAGATACACCTGATTTTAGTTTCCATTTATCTCATCCTTTGATGAAGAAAATAGTGGCACTTAAAGAAAACAATTTCAACGAAGCCAAAGAATTTGATTATGCACCTATCAACCACGAAGATGCACTCGATTCATACGATAAAGTATTAGAAATAGTTGGTGATATTTGTGCTACAACCATTACCGACAATGCCGAATCTATAGATACAGAAGGTCCAAAAATTGTTGACAATGAAGTTGTTTATGCCAAAGGTACTACCGAGAATTATCAAGCATTATACAAAGCCGGAATGATTGGCATGACACTTCCTAGAAAATATTCAGGGCTTAATTTTCCCATTATGCCTTATGTCATAGCAGGCGAAATGATTGCCCGTGCAGATGCCGGATTTGCCAATATTTGGGGATTACAAGATTGCGCTGAAACCATTTATGAATTTGGTTCAGAAGCACAAAAAGAATCTTATTTACCTCGTTTTAACGAACAAGGCGATACCGCTGCAATGATCCTAACAGAACCCGATGCTGGATCAGATTTACAAGCTGTTTCACTCAAAGCAACTTGGGACGAAACGAAAAAAACATGGTACCTCAACGGTGTAAAACGATTTATCACCAATGGCGATGCCGATATTTCATTGGTTTTGGCACGTTCGGTTGAAGGCACTTCTGATGCACGTGGCTTGTCTATGTTTATTTATGACAGAAAACACAAAGCAGTTAAAGTCAGGCATTTAGAACACAAATTAGGTATTATTGGCTCTCCCACAACCGAATTGGTATTTAACAATGCCCCTGCAGAACTCGTGGGAAGTGAAAAATTTGGTTTGATAAAATATGTCATGTCTTTAATGAATTCTGCCCGATTGGGCGTAGGTGCACAATCAATTGGTATTGCTGAAGCTGCTTACAGAGAAGCAGTAAAATATGCCAAAGAAAGAACACAATTTGGACAACCTATCATTCAATTTCCTGCCGTTTATGAAATGGTTACCAATATGAAAGTGAAAATTGACGCCTTGCGCGCTTTGCTATACGAAACAACCAGATTTGTAGATTTGATCAAAGTTTATGAAGAGACAATGAAAAATCGCAAGCTTGAAAAAGAGGAACGTATGGAAATGAAACATCACGGAAAATTAGCCAATGTTTTTACCCCACTTATCAAACTTATGGGTAGTGAAGCCTCAAACAGTATCGCCTACGATTCCTTACAAATACACGGTGGAACCGGTTTTATGAAAGACTTCCCTATTGAACGTATTTATAGAGATGCTAGAATTACTTCCATTTACGAAGGTACTAGCCAATTGCAAGTAGTAGCTGCCATTCGAGGCGTTACAACTGGCGTATATTTGAATCAAATTCATGTTTATGACCAAGAAATAAATGTCGAAAACCAAAATCTAAACGAAACACTAAAAGAACTTACAGCACAATATATAAAAGCCGTTGAAAAAGTTGAATCTACCGAAAATCAAGATTATTTAGACTTCCACGCAAGAAGATTGGTTGAAATGGCAGGCAATATCTTAACAAGCTATTTGTTGATTATAGATAGCCAACGCGATAAAATTTATGAAAAATCAGCCAAACTATTTGTAGAATTGGCTGCTGCAGAAAATCAAAAAAACAATGATTATATCTACAGATTTGATATTTCAGAATTAGATTATTATAAACAAGCTATTTCAGAATAGAAAATAAAAATGTTTTTTTATTATAATCCCGCTAACGAATTTTAGCGGGATTATTTTTTAAAACAAATTTTATGTATTTTTGAACAAAAATAAAGCGATGTCTTCACACATCAAAATACACCCCGACTTCCAACTAAATGAACATCATTTTAATAATATTAAAGACTTGATGTTATTTGTAAAAGACACTTTACCCAAAGATAAGATTTTTGTTGAACAATTATTTAATCATCAGACTTATATTACAGCACACACCTCCGGTTCTACGGGAAAACCAAAAGAAATAAAATTAAAAAAAGAATATCTAGTCAATAGTGCAAAAAAAACAATCAATTTTTTTGAACTACCACCAAAGTCTTCAGCTTTACTTAACCTATCATCAGATTTTATAGCTGGAAAAATGATGTGGATACGTGCTATAATCGGTGGTTGGCATTTGGATATTGTTTTACCTGAAAACAAAAACATTTCAAAACAACTTAAATCACACACATACAATTTTGGCGCAATGGTACCGTTACAGGCCTATCAAAATAGCCATTTACTTCATAAAATTGACAAATTAATTATCGGCGGTGGCATTGTTTCAGAAGCATTACAAAAAAAATTAGATCAACATAAAAATAAAATATATGCCACCTACGGTATGACTGAAACCATTACCCATATTGCCGTAAAAGCCTTGAATAATGCTACAAAAAAAGAACTGTACAAAAACCAATCATTTATAAATACTTATCAATTATTAGATAATATTACGATTAGCCAAGATCAAAGAAACTGCTTAATAATCAAAGCGCCAGATATCTCGAATAATAGTATCATCACCAATGATATTGTGGAAATTATAGACGAAAAACATTTTAAATGGATCGGACGTTATGACAATATAATCAATAGTGGCGGTCTAAAATTTATACCTGAACAAATCGAAGCAAAATTAGCTCCTATTATCGATGAAAATTTCTTTATTGCCGGCATTCCGGATGAAAAATTAGGCGAAAAAATTATTTTAATTATTGAAACTAAACAAAAAAAAGAAAATATTAATTTTGAAAAATATTTAACCTCTTATGAAATACCGCAAGAAATTTATTACCTATCAAAATTTATAAAAACGACTTCAGGTAAAATAAAACGAAATGAGATATTACAAAATTTAAATAAACATAATTAATACCTATCCATCTTATAAGTAACTTTTATAACAAATCATAATTTCAAAAATAATAATGTCTAAATTCGCAAAAATATTTAGACAATGACAAAACAAGAAGTAATAAATCAAATAAGACAAGCAAAAATGGGCCATAAAAGATGGGTATCTTATGCTAAAGCTTTGCACTTAGGTATTCCCGTTGACAAAAAAGCTGTGCCAATGGTAGAAACTGAGTGTGGATTTGGAAAATGGTACTATGGTGACGCCGCCATTTTTTCTGATTTTGACAGCTTCCAAGCCATTGAACAACCTCATAGCTTATTGCACAATCAATACATGCAACTATTTAAAGCAAGAAAACAGCCTATAAAATCAGGTTTATTTGTATCCAGTAAATCCGCAGCCAAACAAAAAGCAGACAAATTAGATAAAATGATGGGACAACTTTTACAAGTATCTGAAATGCTCTTAGAAAGCCTTAAAGAATTTGAAAACGAAGTAAAAAACATGTCTGATACTGAAATCAGTCAACTTGTTTAAACATTTTATTTAAGTATAAAAAGACTAATAGTTATCTTTAATTATTCCAAATTTTTATTTGATTATTAGTCTTTTTACACCCATTCTATTTTCAGTCTGTATTTGTAACAGATAAGTTCCTTTTGATAGACTTTGTACATTTATCACTCCTTTATTTTGTGTCGTACCATCAAGAATTTGCCGTCCATTCAAATCTGTAATCTTATATGAAAAAAGCTTTGTATTCTCTACCTCAACATTTATAAAATCAGTTGCCGGATTGGGATACAAATTAAAACTAATTTCATCTTGTTGAATCAAATCAGCTGTTTCATCCCAAATAGTCGTAAACATGCTTCGTCCGTGGGTTCCGGCAAGAACTTTATGATCACTTTGTCTTACATCCAACATATCTACACGCACATTGGGAAAACCATTATTTTGAGGCACCCATAAAACGTTTGTTTCATTTGCATTATTGGTAGCCCAAATACCTGATTCGGTTGCCAACATGATAGCATTTTTGTTTTGAGGATGATAAATTGCCCAGCGAACAGGCATATCGGGTAAGTTACCAGAGATATTTTTCCATATACTACCACCATTATAGGTTTGCCAAACCGAAGGGACACCGTAATTTGACATCGTGACCAAAATGGTATCCGCAACTATATTTGACTGAATACAAGACACATAAGCATTTGGCAAATTGCCATGGTCAATATTCTGAGTCAATGGACTTGACGAAATATTATTCACTTTATAAATTTTTCCTTCTGAAGTTCCCAATAACAACTTATCGCTTCCTGCCAATCTAACCGCCGAAAAAGGCACACTCGATCCAGTTCCCATATTAACATCGATACTTTGTGAGTTATTACTTGTAAAACCAAATATTCTACTAACAATATCCGCATTATTTCCCAATTCATCACATGCATTTGCCCATACCACATTATTGGTTGAATCATAATCAAAAGTGGTTATAAAAGTTCCGGTATCCAAATTAATAGCATCATAAATTCCCGCTTGAAAATCCATAAATCTAAAAGAATTGTTATATGTAGAAGTAATCTTTAAGCTAGGTTGATCTCTATCAAAGCTACAAAACGTACCATCACCACCCATAATCATATCATTTTCTGTAAAAACTGCCCCAAGTGAGAGTAGCGTGCCATTATCTTGCAAACCACCCATAAAAGATTCGATACCAGACTGTGTTATAGCTGCTGAATAAAATTGTAAAGTAGCATAATTTGTATTTGCCGGTTGAAAAATCATACTGCTACTATCTGCATTGGCATAAGCTGTATAAAAAACACCTCCATCAGTTGCAATACACAAATCTAGTGAATTGCCCAAATAAGCAAAATCATGAATATCGCCGTGTACATAATCAATACCGCCACCTTGATACATTGCCGCCCAATCGGTTAATCGCTCCCATGTCTGACCACCATTAAAGGTTCTATGAACATCTAACCCCCCTGCATAAACCAAATTCTCATCATTTGGATCTACTTTTATAGAAAATGCGTGCCAAGCCAAATATGCCCAATTCCTATTCCCCTCACCAGGATTATTTTTCAACTGCCAAGTTGTTCCGGCATTATCAGATTTTAAAAAATACTTTCCATGAGTGGTCGGAAAATTAGATAATAAATTACTATTAGATTGCGCTGCAATAATGGCATAGATTCTATTGGGATTACTAGGCGACGAAGACAATTGTACACGTCCGGGAACATTGTAATCACTATCTGTCAAAATGCTGTTTTGATACTGACTATTTACAGACCAGCTTCCCGGCAATCCGGTATTGGATGATAAAATACAAGCACCTCCTTGCCCATCTCGATTTCTTTTGGTTCCTATAAATATTTTTCCTGTAGCTGTAATTTCAATATCTGAAGGACTATAAGGCACATTACTTCCTTGAATATCGGGTAATACTTGTGTCCAAGCAGCACCACCGTCAACCGAACGATACAAACCATCGCTAGGTGTGGATTGATAATCTGCACCCCGATACACACCTGATAACACACCTGCATAAATGACAGCCACACCAGCTTCATTTTTTATGACAATATCACTAATATAGGCAAAATCTTGAGTGCTTGACAACAACTGAAAAGTTTGACCACCATCGGTTGATTTCCAAATGCCATATCCCCTACCCGAAGATTCTCTATACATATTGGTAATAGCTGTTTCGTACTCTCCTGTGCCCACATACATATTTTGTGTCTGAATAGGATCAAAACAAATGGCACTCACCGATAAGCCTTCCCAAACATCGCTAACAGGATGCCAAATACTGGATCCATCTGAAACATTATTGTTATACCACAAACCTCCGGTAGCACTACCCGCCCATAATTTTTTACCTGAAACATCATTGGGATCTTGGGTAATCGCTTTGGTTCGGCCACCCATATTGCTAGAAATAGGTATCCAATTTAATGAAGTAGTACTTTTATGTACGACTTGCTGTTCCTTTGTTTGCTGTAAAGCAATCGGATATTTTTCATATGGAATACGACCTGTTTTTGGATCCATCATCATGATATAATCTCTAAAAGCGGCAGCATCAGGATGGTCAAATTTTGCAAATTCTTTATATTTCTGTTGTATTAAATTCTCATTGGAATCCGTTTTATTTATTTGCCATATAAAAACAAAAGTAAATAATGTAAAAACAATTAATAAGGTATTTTTTTTCATTTATATTATTTTAATATGAATCACTAATAAGTTACTTTACAAATTCTAATATCTAAAAAATAATTTATTCCAAATAATCTTAGCGCCAAATTATTTCTCTGATTATTTTGAAATACACTCTTTTGCCAACTGAAGTACTTTATCAAATTGTTCAGACCGAGTCAAATGACTGTTATCAATTTCAATAGCATCAACTGTTTTACGTAAGGGAGAAGCACTTCTGGTCGAATCAATTCTATCTCGTTTCACGACATTTTTAAGCACTTCTTTATAATCTACTTTCTGTCCTTTTGACAACATTTCATCATAACGACGCTGTGCCCGTACTTCGGGAGAAGCCGTCATAAAAATTTTAAGTTCGGCATCTGGAAAAACAACAGAGCCAATATCACGCCCATCCATTACCACAGCTTTTTGCTTGCCAATTTCTTGTTGTTGGGCTACTAATTTTTCTCGCACTTCAGGAAGTGTGGCAATATCGCTAACAAAATCAGAAACTTCCATCTGGCGAATCACTTTTTCAATATTATTACCATTCAAATATACTTCAGCAAAACCTACATCAGGATTGTATTTAAAACTAATATGAATATCATTTAAGTGATTAATAAGTGCTTCTTTGTCAAAGTATTTAACTGAAATATATCCATTCTTTAAAGCATAATATGTAACTGCGCGATACATTGCACCGGTATCGATATAAATATAATTAAGCGCTTTGGCTATTTGTTTTGCCAATGTGCTTTTTCCTGTGGATGAATATCCGTCAATCGCAATGGTAATTTTGTTCATTTATTAATTATTTCTTCTTCAAAATATATTTCAAATATTATTCTTATTAAAACTCATTTAAGTTAACGGCAACACTAAAATAACTGGCATTTGAAGCATAGTTATAGTTTCCATAGCCATAATTTACTTCAAATTTTCTCAATTTCAACCCAATACCAAAATTTATGGCGCTTACAAATTTAGCATCTTTTAAACCTAATTCTGCAGCTCTTCTAAAATTATATCCGGCAGTGACATGAAAACGTTTTCTTGGAAATAATTCTACGCCCAAAATAACATGTCTAAAAATATGATCAGTTACCGTGATATTTTCTTGTATTTCATTCCCGTTTGGGTCCTGTGTATTATGTGCTTCATTTACAAAAGCAATTTTGGGTTTTTGTAAGTTTTCTAAAGTAATATACCACTTAAAAGGTGCATGCAAAAAAGTCTTGGCAAAGGTGAAATCAATCTCAAAGGGTAAAGGTTCTACAGTACCTTGATATGTAGTTATTTGCGTGCCAAAATTACGAAAAACAAGTCCGGAATGAACACCTTTTTCATCATCGCTATATAACAGCCCTATATCTCCAGCAATGCCCGAAGAGGAATAGTTTTCTAAACTAGACAAGATGAATTTTGTGTTTAGACCCACTTTAAATTTAGAATTAGGAATCGTATATGCATAACCCAATATCACAGCACTTTCTGATGCACCAAAAGTACCATTTCGAGTACCATCTTCACTAGCATATTCAAAACTTCCATAATTGACATATGAAATTGCAGCATATAATGTACCATATTTTTTTAGGGTACGCGCATACGCCATATTACCATAATTGATGGTACTTAAATAACTAGAATAATTCGCCCCTAAATGATTGTCCATAGTAGAATCTATAGTTGCCGGATTATAAGCAGGTTGAAAAATGTCATTATTGAGTCCTGTAAAAACCTTTCCGCCTAAACCTGCTTGCTTGGCAGAAATTGATAAATTTAAAAACTTAAATACCGCATCACCACCTATTTGTGCAGACAACAACAAGGAAAAAGACATAAGTAATAATAATAAGTAATATTTCATTCGAATTGATTTTATTCTAAAACGATAAAAATACGGAAATATTTTGTGCAAACACACACAGCTTTTTTGCATATTTTGATAAATTATTTCATTCGCAATACTTGTTTTACCCCTTCTATTGCTTTTAAATCATTGATAACCTGCTTGAGATAATCTGTATTCTTTACATAAACAGAAATCTCTCCTTCAAACATATTGGCTTGGGCTTTTAAATTAACATTTTTCATGTCGAGCATCTCGTCATCAGATATTAATCTAGTAATGTCTTTTGCCATACCCGGACGGTCATATCCAATAATCTTTAAATGTACAATAAAATCGTGTTTGGTAGAATCTATCCAACGCGCTGTCAGAATACGATACGCATAATTTGAATGCAGACTTAAAGCATTTGGGCAATCTTTTTTATGTACCTTTATACCTTCATTTATCGTCGTAAATCCAAAAATTTGATCTCCGGGAATGGGATTACAACAATTGGCTAATTTATAATCTAATTGCTGTTCATCTTGACCAAATACAATAGTATCGTAATTAATACTTACATCGGATTGTGTTGTTTTAAAATCACCTGGCTTCCTACGTAATTTCTTTTTAAAAAAATCAAATAAAACATTGGAACGTGCGGATGCAAAATTTTTCAACATCTTGTTATCTACAATACCTGCCCCAACATTGTAAAACAAATCTTGACTGGTTTTTAATTTTAAAAATGCAACCAAGTTGTTAATTGTTTCTTCGTTATACTTCAACTTTAATTGACGTAATTTTCGATGTAGAATTTCCTTACCTTCATCTACAATATCATTTTGTTCTTGTTTTAAATATGCTTTAATTTTAGATTTTGCCCTTGCTGTTTTTACAAAATCTAACCAATTTAATTTTGGATTTTGATTAGACGAAGTGATAATCTTAACTACATCACCACTACGTAAAGAATAGTTGAGTTGCACCAATTTACCATTGACCATGGCGCCCCTACAATGCATCCCCACTTCTGTATGAATTGCATAAGCAAAATCTAATGGCGAAGCATTTTTTGGCAATGAAATAATATCACCGTTGGGTGTTAAAACATAAATCTCTTTTGCATAAAGATTCAACTTAAAATCCTCAATAAAATCTACGGCACTATCATCTTGATTCTCTAATAAATCTTTTAACTTGTTAAGCCAAGTTTCAATACCCACTTCTTCATTTGAACCATGCTTATATTTGTAATGTGCTGCATAACCTTTTTCAGCAATTTCATTCATCCGGCTGGAACGAATTTGTATTTCTACCCATTTCTTTTCAGGACCCATTACCGTCGTATGTAAAGCCTCATAGCCTGTAGACTTGGGTTGCGAAATCCAATCGCGCAAACGACTGGGATTCGGTTTGAAATGGTCTGTAACAACAGAATAAATTTTCCATGCCAATATTTTTTCATTTTTCTTATCGGATTGGTAGATAATTCTGATAGCAAACTTATCATAAACCTCTTCAAAACTCACTTTTTTTCGCATCATTTTTCTGTAGATGGAAAAAATAGATTTATACCTGCCTGTAATCTCAAAATGAAGTCCTTCTTCTTGCAAAGAATCTTTGATATAATCACTAAAAGTTTCTATATATTTCTCTTGAACAACTTTTGATTGCTCAATCTTTCCTTTTATTTCTTTAAATATTTCCGGTTCAGTATATTTTAAACCTAAATTTTCTAACTCAGATTTAATATTATACAAACCCAATTTATGCGCAAGTGGTGCGTAAATATATAAAGTTTCTGATGCAATTTTTTCTTGTTTATATTTAGGCATACTATCCATTGTCTGCATATTGTGCAAACGATCGGATATTTTAATAAGGATAACACGAACATCTTCATTGAGCGTCAAAATCATCTTGCGAAAATTTTCTGCCTGTAAAGATAAATTTTTATCGTTTTTTAATTGCTTTATCTTGGTAAGCCCTCTAACAATTCTACTAATTTTGTGTCCAAAAAGTGCGTAAATATCTTCATGCGTCACTTCGGTATCTTCTACAACATCGTGCAAAAGAGCGGATGCAATAGAAACAGCTCCTAAACCAACATCTTTTGCTACAATCTCGGCAACTGCAATAGGATGAAAGATATAAGGCTCTCCCGATTTACGGCGTTGTCCGTCGTGTGCATCTTTGGCTACCTCAAAAGCTTTAGTAATCAAAATCACTTCGTCCTTTTCAATCTTCTGATAAGTAGTTTTTAACAAGGCATCAAATGTATCTTGTATTCGCACTTGCTCTTCCGGCGTATAATCTGTATCTTTCCTCATGCTAAAATCTATATAAATTTGACAAATATCACAGGTTCAAACACGTTTAATACTAACAAAAACAATAACTATAATGCAAAAACCTTGTAAGCTTACAAAGATATAAAAATATTCAAATGAACACACATTTTATTTAAAGAAGAAATCTTTTTTTATAACTATTTCACCAATTCGTGTTTATAAAACTGTGTGGTCATTATTTTAAGCAAATCCGTCTCAATACTTTGCATTGGATATTCTATGATTCGCCCTTTTTCTTGCCCATTCTGGCTTATGATAATGGTAGGTACCCTTAACAAATCATATGAAGCAACCGGTTCGTATTCTTTAAACTTTCTCGGCACACAAATCAAAGTAACTTTTTGTGTATATTCGGACAAATCCAAAATCTTAAACAAAACTGGAACTTGTTCTTGACTATCACCACACCAAGTGCCCATCACAACACTAATTTGGTAATCATTAATGACATTCTTTAAGTTTCCAATAGCTTTTTTGTTTGGTTGATAAGCCTTAAACTCTGTACTAAACCATTCGCTATAAGGTGCTTTCTCTAAATCAGATTTTTGCGCTTGTCCTACCAATATTTGATGTCCCTTATACATCTCAGTATGAAGTAACTTGCTTGAATTACAAGAAACTAACAACAATAAAAATACGAAAATAAACTTTAAAACATTATTCATTCTTTTCTATTTATTTAAATTAATAATTCTATAAAATATAATTATTATACCACAAATGTAAGACAAATTTATGTTGATTTTATGTTTTTATGAAGTCTAAAACTATGATATTATGCTTATATTTGTCCTCAAACAAAAAATATGAGTTTAATAAAAAGTATTTCCGGCATTCGTGGTACAATTGGCGGACGCCCCGAAGAAAATTTAACACCTTTAGACACTGTCCAATTTGCATCGGCTTACGGCACATGGCTACAACAAAAATTTCCTCAAAAAAAACTATCGGTTTGTATTGGTAGAGATGCTCGAATTTCTGGTCCAATGATACAAAATATTGTACAAAACACACTAATTGGCTTGGGTATAAACATTATAGATTTAGACTTATCTACCACGCCAAGTGTAGAAATGGCCGTTACTGGCTTGCAAGCTGATGGCGGTATCATTTTGACGGCAAGCCATAATCCCAAACAATGGAATGCTTTAAAATTACTCAACGAAAAAGGGGCGTTTTTATCTGCTTTAGACGGCGAAAAATTACTTCAAATAATCAAAAATAACGATTTTAATTATACAGAAGTCGATGATCTAGGAAAGATTAAAAAACATAATAATGGTTATATCGATGAACATATCGATAAAATATTCGAATTAGAAGAAGTCGATGTTACGGCTATCAAAGAACAAAAATATACAGTTGTCATCGACGCTATTAATTCCACAGGTGGAATAGCAATCCCAAAACTACTAGACCGATTAGGTGTTGCATATACTTGTATGTTTTGCGATGTTTCAGGAAATTTTGAACACAATCCTGAACCATTGGCAAAAAATCTGCAAGCCATCATGCAAAAAGTTAAAGAAACCAATGCTGATATTGGAATTGTAGTAGATCCTGACGTCGATCGCTTGGCACTAATCGATGAAAACGGACAAATGATTGGCGAGGAATACACGCTCGCCGTGGTTACCGATTATATTTTATCGAATCAAAAAGGAAATACCGTTTCAAACTTATCATCTTCAAGAGTTTTAAAAGATATTTCCGACAAATATGGCGTACAATATGCCAAAGCTAAAACAGGTGAAGTAAATGTGGTTGAAAAAATGCGTGCTACCAATGCAATTATTGGTGGAGAAGGAAATGGAGGCGTGATTTTTCCCAAACTACACGCCGGTCGTGATGCCCTCCTTGGCATTGCACTTGTACTGTCTTATATGACTAAAGCACAAAAAAAACTTTCTGAACTCAAATCCTCCTACCCGCAGTATTTTATGAGTAAAAACAAGATGAATATTTCAGAAAATTTTGATATTCAAAAAGTTACATCTCATTTTTCACAAAAACACAAAGAAGCGGAAATTGATATCCAAGATGGCTTACGAGTAGATTTTAATGATGCTTGGATACAAATTCGCACCTCAAATACCGAACCAATTGTACGCGTTTATACCGAAGCCAAAACCCAAAAAGAAGCAGATGATTTAGCTACAAAAACAATGAATGAACTTAAAACATTAATGGCATAAAAACATCTCGATAAACTCTTAAACATGAAAGAAAACACATTAGAAAATTACTTCAAAAAATTTAGAGATAATATCACAGGAATTGACGAGGTTTTTGATACACCTTTTGGTACCATGCCTTTGGTATACACCGACTGGACAGCCAGTGGTAGATTATACACACCAATTGAACAAAAAATATTGGAAGATTTTGGTCCTTTTGTTGCCAATACGCATACCAAAACAACCATTGGTGGTAGCCTTATGACTTCTGCATACGAACAAGCTAAAGAAATCATAAAACTACATGTAAATGCCAATGAAAATGATGTTTTATTACAATCAGGGCATGGTATGACAGGTGCTATTAATAAATTACAAAGAATATTAGGACTGCATATTCACGAAGATTTCAAAGAACAAATACAAATCAAAGAAGAAGATAAACCCATAGTTTTTATCACACATATGGAACACCATTCCAATCAAACCTCTTGGTTAGAAACCATTGCAGATGTTGAAATTATTCCATATAACAACACACAAAATATTGATTTTAAAGCATTTAACACATTGTTAAATCAATATAAAAATCGAAAACTTAAAATTGCATCGGTGTCTGCTTGCTCAAATGTAACCGGTCTAATGCCCAATTATAAATCAATTGCTACCACAATTCACCAACACGGCGGTTATTGTTTTGTAGATTTTGCTTGCTCTGCACCTTATGTCGCTATTGATATGCATCCTTCTGACAAAAGTCAAAAATTGGATGCTATTTTTTTTTCACCCCATAAATTTTTGGGTGGTCCCGGCACAAGTGGCATTGTAATTTTTAATAAAAACCTGTACCACAACAACATACCTGATCAACCCGGAGGTGGAACAGTTCTGTGGACAAATCCTTGGGGCGAACACCGTTATTTCAACAATATTGAATTACGAGAAGATGGTGGCACACCTGGTTTTTTACAAGCCATTCGCACTGCCTTAGCCATCAAACTCAAGGAACAAATGGGCATAGACAATATCCTAAAAAGAGAACACGAAATTTTAGATCTACTTTTTACAGGATTGAAACAAATACCAAATCTTAAAATATTGGCAGACGACTACACCGACAGATTAGGTGTCATATCTTTTAATATTTCAGATCTAAATTATCATCAAGGTGTAAAAATGCTCAATGACAGATCCGGAATTCAAACGCGAGGCGGTTGCTCATGTGCCGGTACATACGGCCATATTTTACTAGACGTTGATAAACAAAAATCACATCTAATTGCTTCAGAAATTGAAAAAGGTGATGAAAAAAACAAACCCGGTTGGATACGCTTATCCATTCACCCAACCACCACCGATGCAGAAGTAGCCTACATCATTCGTTCTATCAGTGCATTGGCACAAAACCACAAAAAGTGGATTAAAGATTATAATTATATCAACGGCGAATATATCCATAAAGATTTTGATGATAGAGCAAGTATAAATAAAATTATAAATAACTGTTTTAAAATGTATTAATAAAAATTTCAAAATCTAAAATTTCATATATAAATGCAACCTATTTAACACTACTTCAAATTAAACATATATCAAATTCAAACTTTGTCATAAATTATATGACAATCTGTCAATAGCACGGTTTTTGATTAACTTTGCACAAAACAAAACAATATTTTTATGTCAATTACTTTTATGATTATTATTGCTACCGGAATTGTTACCTATATGGGATTTAACGACCATAGCTTATTCGATAAATTCAAATTTTCGGTTTCTGGTATTCAAAGTGGAGAATATTATCGCCTAATTACCAGTGCTTTTTTACATGCCGATTGGACGCATTTTATTTTTAATATGATTACCTTATATTTCTTTGGCGATTTTACGCAAAGCGCATTTGGTACACAAGGACTGTTAATGATTTATTTCGGTGGAATAATTTTAGGAAATTATCTCTCGTATTATTTTCACAAAAATAACTTGTGGTACGCTGCTATTGGAGCATCAGGTGGCGTAAATGCCGTTGTATTTGCCGCCATAACAGTTGAACCTTTTATGACAATTAATTTTATTATTCCGGGCTTTTTATACGCTTTGGGCTATCTTTGGTACACAACCAAAGGCACACAAAGCCAATCGAGTAATATTGGACATGAAGCACATTTTGGCGGTGCCATTATAGGAGTGGCTTTAGCATTAATTCTTAATTATCAGTTAAGTTTTATCGCACATCCAATTATTACCATACTCATAATTGGTGCATTGGTTGGTGGATATATTTATATGGAAAAAAAGAAGATTTAATTTAAAACCGCCTCATTTAATAAGACAAAATGAAATATCGATCCATTTCGAAGTATTTCAAAATGTACTTTTTTACTATTCTGATAAAAAAAATTTTTACTGATTTCATTAAGATGATAATCATAAACATTTTCACCATTTATTTTTAATATTGCATCCCCTTTGATCAAACCTGATTTATCTCCTGGAGAACCTTTACGAATATAACTGATAACAATTTTATTCATCAATTTGGTTTCATATACATAATCAATGGCTTCTTCTGCAAAATAAAATTCACGATTAGAACTCGGCTTTAATAAATAATTTGTTTTGACCGATTTAACTGTGTTCAAAATTTTACCATCGTAAGCCAAATAAATACCGCTATTGTTAAAATAAAAATGCTCATGAAAATTATGTCTATATTTTTTCAATAAAATAGATTTATTTTTATAATCTAAAATGATATGAAATTTCTTTAATATTTCATTTCCAATAATACCATCAAAGTGATTCTTACGAACAATATTTTCAAAATATACAGAATCAGGTAAAGCCGTAAAAATATTTCTCAACTTAAATTTATTAATCCTTAAAACATCTGTCTTTAAACGCTTCCCCTCTACATCACCACTAAAACCACTACCTAAAAAATCAATTATTTGCTTCTTTGATTTAGGAATAATATCTTTTTTACTATTAAACACCCACAACGCATCTGCATTTCCCGTATCGATTAACAATTTTAGCTTTTGAGGCTTTTGCTTCTTGCTATGTTGAATCTGAGCTTCAATATATGGTTTGCCCTTAATAAGAACTATCGGAATTTTAGTAAATTTTCGCAATTTCTTTCTATAAAACAAATCGTGTTTATAAAATTGTAAAACATTATTTTTATAATCAATTTTAACGATAAAATCCTTTATCAAATCACCACCAATAAAACCATTAACCACTATACCAATATGTTCAGACAATCGAAATTTATGACTGGTAATGATAAATAATGTGGCATTGGTATTATAAACTTGTCCATATAAACTAAGCTTATTATTTTTTGATTCAAAAGCCTCAATAACACTTTTTTCTATACCTACACCACTGAAATTTCTTTTTGTAATATTTTCAAAATGAATACTATCATTTGCTTTCATATTAATAAGAATTGTTTGCTTTACACCTGTATCAAAAATAAGTTTTAACACAGAACCATTTATATTAGCTTTTACAATAATTAAGTCATTGACCAATTCAAACGGAACGGTATTTACTTTACTTGAATCTAGCAAAATAAAACGATTTTGTCCCCAAAAAAATTGGTTAGAAATTAATAAAATAAATAATAAATAATATTTCATATAAATGCTATAGTAATAATTCGATTAGTGCTTTAAATATTCATATGTAAAAGCAGTATATAAGGTGTTATTTATATACATCTTATATATAACTTACCTATCATTCTAATATAAATGTACATAAAAAGAATAATAAACTTACTAAAAGTTGTGTGTAAGATACAAAAAAACCCGCTTCTTTGCAAAAACAGGTTCATTATTCTTAAAATTGTAAGCTTAGTCCAAATTTGGAATTCTCAAAACTTGTCCTGGATAAATAAGATCGGGGTCTTTTAACATTGGTTTATTTGCTTCAAATATTACATTATATTTAGAAGCATTACCATAAACTTCTTTTGCAATCTTGCTCAAGTAATCACCTTTTTTAACAGTATAAAATTTTGCTTCAGGTTCTGCCATAGGCACCTCCATCTTGTCATCTACTTCAGCAATACCCTCTGTATTACCTACTAACAAAATAACTTTCTCTTTAGTAGCTTGGTCTGGAGCCGTACCAAAAATGAGTGCCCTATCTTGATCGATAACAATATTCAAATCTTGAATCGGTAAACCCATAGCTGTTACTTCAGCCATTAATTTTTGTGCTTTTTCAAAGTTAATCACTTCAATTGATTTTGTAGCGACTTCTTCTTTATGTCCAAATAAATTGGCACCTGCATCTTTAATAAATGAAAATAATCCCATATTTTTAATAATTTTTAGTGTTATAATTGCAAATTTACAAAAATCATGCCAAAAAAATCAATTTTTTATAAATTATTTACAAAAAAAATATTCAAATATCCGCAATATACAAGCAACCAACCATATAAAGAATAAATATATTTATGGCGTGCCCTTTCCCCCACCAATTGCCAACGCATAGGTCGGGCTATCCGCTTGTAGTTGCATTTTGAGGCGTTTACAAAATATACACCTGCTTCGAGCTTCTTTCAGTCGCTGTAGCAAGTG
>Ga0209633_10000905_pt1 | contig 32589 bp, 31 predicted proteins | sample Cruoilmetagenom1_FD_187290 | JGI IMG/M metagenome (GOLD analysis project Ga0209633, IMG submission 187290) | Oil polluted marine microbial communities from Coal Oil Point, Santa Barbara, California, USA - Sample 1 (SPAdes) (version 2) | ecosystem: Environmental > Aquatic > Marine > Oil seeps ... | reverse complement strand
CATGGTGCCTCCGGTTGCCCTCGCGCCCACCATCCTCCGCAAGTTGCTTTCGCTTCGCATACTTGATCGCGATGCGGATTTCAAGAGCCAGACTGAGCAGCTTGTCGAGGTCTTCGGCCCGCAGCTCGCCACGATCGCCGGCATGAACCGCAGCCATGGTGACTGGGTTCAGGACAACATGCTCAATCCCCATTTCCTGAATATCACCATGACGCCCGAGAGCGTTATCGAGGATGTGGGCGAAACCATGGAATTCATGGCCTCAACGCCCACATTCCGCACCGATTGGCGCTGGTTCAAGGAATTGGAGGGCCGCAACCGTGGCTTCAACCGGAGCTTCGTCGAGGCGTGCGACGCGAATATTCACAACTTCATCGACCACCGACGCACGTTCCCGCCCCGCACTCCCGCAGACAACCAGCCTCTGAAGGCGCTCGGCAACGCGCTACTTTTGAACGCGCAAGCGTTCGAGAAGGCGTGGCGGGATGATGGCAACGTTGAGTCCGGCGTTCACGCCGAGATCGGCCGTATCGCCCGCGGCTTCGGCGCGGCGTTCGCGGCGCTCGACCCCGAGATCGAGGCTGCGTTCCTCGAGGTCGGCGATCTCTGGGCGCGCCCGTCCATTGACGGGGCTGCGGTTAGTGCCTGTTCTAGCTTCGGCCGGCTGTTCGCCCGCGAGACGGTCTTCATGTCTTTCACCCGGGATCAGGACTAGGTGATGGCCATTCGTATCGGTATCGACAACACGCTGGTCGACTATGCGGCGCTCGGTTGCGCATTCTTCGTCGACGATTTGGCCGAAATCCTTCTTGACCCAGCATTCTCCACCGCCACGCGGCCGCTCTGGTTCGCACCCGGCCACCGTGCCCCGCACGACGGTCTGGAGCCGTTCGCCACCTGGGACGCGATAACCGAGGCCTGTGGTGTCTAAAGTAGCATCCAGCACACCGCCTCTGGACGAACGTTCACTTGATCTGCGACGGCTGGTGGTTCGCGCCCTTGATGGCGGCAAGCGGGGTCACGTCGGATCGTCACTGTCGTTGATCGAAATACTCCGTGTGCTCTACGACGATGTTTTACGGTTCGATCCAGCACGTCCGGGCTGGCCGGAGCGGGATCGCTGCATCCTGAGCAAGGGCCACGGCTGCATCGCCCTCTATGCGTTACTCGCCGACAAGGGCTTCTTCCCGGCGGCTGAACTCGACCGCTTCTGTCATGTTGACGCCATCCTCGGCGGCCACCCGGAGCGGGGCAAGGCGCCGGGCATCGAGGCGTCCACGGGAGCGCTCGGCCACGGCCTTTCTATCGGTGTCGGTATGGCGCTTGCCGCGCGCATGCAGAAGCGCAGCTCTCGGGTGTTCGTGATCGCCGGCGACGGCGAGATCAATGAAGGTTCAGTCTGGGAGGCGGCGCTCGCTGCCGGTAAGCACAAACTTGCGAATCTCACCGTGGTGGTGGATTACAACAAGCTTCAGTCGGCGGGCACGACCCGCGAAATCCAGGACCTGGAGCCGCTCGCCGACAAGTGGACGAGCTTCGGTTTCCGGGTCCGCGAGGTCGATGGCCATGACGTAGATGCGCTCAGAACCTGCTTTAAGGACCTGCCGTTCGACGGCGCGAAGCCGTCCGCTGTGATCGCCCATACGGTAAAGGGCAAGGGTGTCCCATTCGCCGAGAACGACGCCGCCTGGCACCACAAGTCGCGACTCGGTGATGACGTGATCGCGGAGCTCTATGCCGCGATCGGAGGGCGCGATGCGTAAAACCTGCGTCGATATGGTCTACACGTTAGCGAAGCGCGACCCGCGTGTCGTCTTCATCGGCTCGGATCTCAGTCCGGGCCTGCTTGACGATATGAAGGCCGAAATGCCGGATCACCACTACATGGAAGGCGTGATGGAGGCCAATGTGATCGGCATGGCCGCCGGCATGGCCATGGACGGTTACATGCCTTTCGTCAACACCATCGCGACCTTTATAACGCGCCGCTGTTACGAGCAGGTGGCACTCGACCTCTGCCTGCACGACCTGCCGGTGCGTCTCATCGGCAACGGCGGTGGGCTGGTCTACGCACCCCTCGGCCCGACCCATCTCGCCATCGAGGACATGGCGATCATGCGCGCCCTGCCGAACATGACCGTAACTGCGGTAGCCGATGCGGACGAAATGGTGCGCCTGATGGAAGCGAGCCTCGATTGGCCGCACCCCATATACATGCGTCTCGCCAAGGGCGGCGATCCCATCGTTAGCGACGCCGCCCGCGGCTTCGAAATCGGCAAGGCCATCGCCATGCGCGAGACTGGCGCATCGGACGGCGTGTTGATCGTCGCCACCGGCGTGATGACCAACCGAGCGCTCACCGCCGCCGACATGCTAGAGGCCGACGGTATCGCATGCGAGGTGCTTCATGTGCACACGGTTAAGCCGCTCGACCATGAGGCGATCTTGCGTATGGCCTCGCGCGCTCGGCTTGTCGTCATCGTCGAGGAGCACACGATTGTGGGCGGCCTGGGCAGCGCCGTCACAGACGTTCTTGTCGAGAACCCACCAACGCCCATGCCGACCATTCGCCGCCTCGGTATTCCTGACCGTTTCGCCGTGAACTATGGGGTACAGGACGACCTGCTCGAAATCTACGGCCTGCAGCCGGCGCAGATCGCGCGCAGCATAACCGACAGCCTGAAATGACCCGGGACATGGCCACCGAAACCGCGTTCTTTTCAACGGAAGAGACCGCGCTTGCCGAGCGCTTTCTCCGCGACGGCTACGTCATCCTGCCGGCCGAGGACTCGGCGGCCCTTGGGCGTATCCAGCGCGCCACGGCGTCTGCAGCCGCGACCCATCTCGATCTTGTTCTCGACAACGATGCGACCGCCTTCCTCGACGCCGTCCACGAGACCGTGGACGTGGCCGGTCTTAACGACTTAAGGCTCGCGGTGATCCGCTCGCTCCTGGGCGAGCCGTGGCTCCGGCCGGCCTATTTCTCTCTGGCGCGCAGCGCCATCGGCGCGCTTTGCGGCAACGAGCTCGCCATGCAGCGGGGCATGGGGCTCAGCGTACAGCTACCCGGCGATACGAGTTCGCTGCTGCCGCTCCATGCCGACGTGTGGGACGGTGATTCGCCGTTCGAACTGGTGCTCTGGACGCCGCTCGTCGATGCGATGAAGACGAAGAGCATGTTCATCGCGCCGCTTGCGCGGGACCGCGATATTCAGGCTGGAATGCATGCCCATCAATCAGGCAGCGTCGAGCAGTTCTTCGAGACCATGCGCGACCAGGTCGTGTTCCTCGACGTGCCTTACGGCTCGGTGCTGCTGTTCAGCCAGACCTTGATGCACGGCAACCGGGTGAATGAGGAAGCGACAACGCGGTGGAGCCTGAACTGCCGCTTCAAGAGCCTGTTAAGCCCCTATGCGGACAAGAAGCTCGGCGAGTTTTTCGAGCCCATTACCTTGCGTCCAGCGACCCGCGTGGGCAGCGATTATCGGCTTCCTGAGGGTTTCGATGAGTAGCGGTCCAACCCGCTACGGCCACCGGGGCTACATTGGTTCGCGGCCCTACGACGGTGCTCGGGTGCCCCAACATGTGCAGAACCTCGTGATCCGCGATTACTGCCAAAAGCACGGGTACGCGTTCCTGCTAAGTGCCACGGAATACGCAATGCCGGCCTGTTACATGATGCTCGAGGAGGTGATACGCGAGGCGCCGACCCTTGCCGGCGTGGTACTTTACTCGCTGTTTATGCTGCCCGAGCGAGCCGAGCGCCGGCGCGACATTTGCCTGCGCATCCTCGCTGCCGGCGCGAGCCTGCATGGCGCCGTCGAGAATCTCACGATTCAATCGGAGGACGACCTGGAGAGTATCGAGGACGTGTGGCGGGTGCGCCATCTGGCGTTCGACGCGATCCCTGCCGCGGCTTTGCGAGCTGAAGGCGAAGGCTGACGCCATGGCTCGCATAGATTTCCTGGAGAAGTATCAGAAGCAATCGAAGCGCGATTATATTCAACGCGTTGTCGATCACGACAAAGCTGATTGCGCCGAAGTGGCCAAGCAGTGGGGCCATGACTACTGGGACGGCGACAGGCAGTACGGCTACGGCGGCTATACATACGATGGACGCTGGCGGCCAATTGCCGAGGATATCGCCCGCCACTACAACCTCGAAGCGGGCCAGCGCGTGCTCGACGTGGGCTGCGGCAAGGCGTTTTTACTCTATGAGCTGACCCGCGTTGTCCCTGGTCTCAAAATCGCCGGTATCGACGTTTCCGACTACGGCATCGAGCATGCCAAGGAGGAGGTGCGGCCTCATCTCATAGAGGGCGACGCAACCGAGTTGCCCTGGCCCGACAACAGCTTCGATCTGGTGATCAGCTTGAACACGTTTCACAACCTTCGCATCTTTGATCTCGAGCGGGCGGTCCGCGAGGTCGAGCGCGTGGGCAGGGACGCCAAATGGATTTGCGTCGAATCCTGGCGCAATGAGCACGAGAAGGTGAACCTGCTCTACTGGCAGCTCACCTGCGCAAGCTTCCACGACGTGGATGAATGGGTTTGGCTCTACGACAACTGGGGCTACACCGGCGATTACGGGTTCATCTTTTTCGAATGACAGACACTGCCATGATCCGGGACGAGGCAACCGACATGCTGCGCGAGCGGGCTGCCGCCATGCTGGGCGCACCTGTGGACGCCATTCGTGCCACGGGCTCGGGCGCGAACAGCACGATCTATCGGATCGAAGCAGGGGACGTGCGTTACGCACTCAAGCGCTATCCTGCGAGGCCTGGGGATGATCGTTTGCGGGCCACCGTCGAATGGCGGGCGCTTAACCACTTCCGGGCTTGCGGCATCGCTGATATACCCGCGCCAATCGCCGTCGACGAAGATGAGAACCTATTGTTGATGGAATGGATCGAGGGCGAGCGCCCCGAACGCTGGGACGACGTAGCACTTGATCGAGCGCTCGCGTTCATCGCGGCCGTGCTCGCCTCGTCGGACCACACGGACGCGAGAAGCTTCCCACTGGCGTCGGAAGCCTGTCTCTCGGGTGCCGCCATAGCCGAACAAATCCATAGACGTCTTGGTGGCTTTATCGAAGACGCCGCGCTCAGCTCGTTTCTTGAGGCGCGCTTCCAACCGCTCCTCGATCGCGCGCTCGCCGCCGCCGATGCGCCGGATTTCGAGACCGAGTTGGCGCCGCGCCGCCGCCGCCTGATCCCGGCGGACTTCGGACTCCACAACGCGATCCGCTCGCCTGACGGCGCGCTCGCCTTTGTCGATTTTGACTACACGGGCTGGGATGACCCCGCCAAGCTGGTGGGCGATATCCTGCTCCATCCGGCAACGCCGCTACCGCCTAAGATGGCAAGCCGTTTGGTCGATGCGGTCGGTCGTATGGTTCCCGAGGATGGCGCCTTCGCCGAGCGCTTGCGCCGTTTTCTGCCCCTCTACGGGCTGCGCTGGGCACTCATCGTCCTCAATCCGTTCCGCCGCGACCGACTTGGGTCCGGCGCTGTGCAGCGGTCCGTCGCCGCGACCCAACTAGAGGCGGCCGAAACCCTGTGCGCGCGGGTCGAGACGATGCTTAACGGAAATGCCTCGTCGCCGAGTCCGGCCCCGCAAGCAACCACCGCCAGGAAGCACGGCATCGGTCTTAGTCCACGGGCGTGGCTGAACCTGGCGATAACTGCGCCGACCCTGTCGCTGCTGTGGCTGCTGCGCGCTGCCGGATTAAAATTTGGTATCTATGCCGACCAGTTCGGCCATCAGGCATTCGATATCGAGTACCACCTGCGCACCACCGAGCCCGGCCGTATGCGAAGCGCCTATCTGCGTGGAAGCTATGTGCCTAACGACTATCTGCTGGAAAAGCATTGCGGGATGTTGACTGTTATCCGCGTGCCAGATGCGGTCATTCGTCATCTGCGTCAAGCCGACCTGGTGAGCAGACGTGTATTCGGTAGGCAGGTTCTAGTATGGGCGGGATTCAAAGAAAAACTGCTACATACAGCGGTCTGGAATGATATGCCGCCGCAGATCACTTTCTCTGAGGCGGAACACGCACGCGGCCTAAGGATTCTCAATCGACTTGGGCTGGAACGGGGACATTATGTTTGTCTTTACGCACGCGATAGCTCCTTTCCCCTCAAACACAACGCCGACCTGTATGTGGCCAAATACCGCCGATTTGGCGGCGACCGGGAAGCGGCCAGGCAACACTCTGTAAAGATGGAGTCTTCTCTCTATCAGAAATTTCGCAACGCAGCTTTTTCCGACTATTCGGCCACGCTAGAGCGATTGGCGGCCGACGGACTGATCGGCCTGCGTATGGGCGCCGAGGCCGATGATGACCTAGAGGAATCCTTGCCTAACCTCGTCGACTTTAGTGGCCGGCATCGTAAGGCACTCGGCGCGGACGCTACTTTCGCCGATATCTACCTGATGGCGCACTGCCACTTCTGCATGGGAGCCGGCAGCGGCGTCGTCTATTTGGGCTACATCTTCAACCGGCCCACCGTTTACGTAAACACGATTCCCTGGCCGTGGGAGAACTTGCCGCCGCAGGCGGATGGAATTTATCTGCCGAAGCTCCTGGTGGGGCCGAAGGGCATTCTCACCTTCGCCGAAATGATCGAGATGTCACGCCAGACACACTGGCGGGCGATGTACCAGGATGCGTTTTTCGAAGAGCGTGGGCTCTCGGTGATTGATAACACGCCTCAGGAACTCGCTGACGCGGCCGACGAAATGTGCCGGCGCCTAGACGGCACCTGGACCGAAACCGCCGAGAACCGGGCGCGTCAGGAAAAACTGATAACGCACGTGGATGCGAGCCTTCCCATGTTCCAGATGCCGTCGCGCATGGCGGCTGGTTTTCTCCGCGACCACGGCGACCTCCTTGGCTGGACGGGATCACGGGCTGAGCAGGTTAAACCGATGCGGGCCATGAGGAGAATCAATGATCAGAAAAATCCGTAATGCGGTGAGTCTATTGCGTCGAGATCCGACGATGTTCGCGCATGTGCTACGGTATCGACTGCATGATCGCAAGCCTCCCATTCCGCCAATGGCGGGCCGTGTGCGCAAGGCGCCGAACCGCATATCGAAAACCGTCGCGGACGTCGTCAAGGCGGTCAAGGACGGCACGGGATACAACCGTATTCTGGTCTATGGGGACGCAGCGTTTCATGACGCAATCGCAAGTGGCGTACGGGCCGCGGATTGCCTCTGGGTGTCGAGCAATTATGCCGATCACGCCCAGGGCGCTGAAAATATAAATCGGATCGCCTTCAGCGATTTTGACTGTGTCGTTGTCGGCGGACCTAGCGTAGGGCCGAATTACTGCCACGTATTGCGGTTGATGCATGCGCGCGATTGTTACAAGCCTACTTTCTGGACGGCTGACGGCTTTGAATTTTGCGCGGGCACCATGCCCATCCCGGCGGAATGCAACGATGCGGACGTCTATATCTTCAATCATTTCGAAGATTTCTTCGGGTTGAAGGATCCGCTCCAGGTCAAGATAGAGGTCTTTGATCAAGTAACATCGAAGGTCGAATGGCTGCTTCTCCCCCCGCGATATGGGCTGAGAGTCAATCTGAATGAATGGTTGCCTAATCGCCAGGGGCCGGCTTGTATCTCGCAGTTCGTCGCTCACCCGGTGCTGACCAGGGGCCGCCATTATCGCTGGCGCGGCACCGGCCATCTGCTGTGGGCTGACTCCGCCACCAGCCTTCACGGCGGGCATGATTTTCGCGGACCTGCCAGCGACAACGAATTCAAGGTCAGTCGCGCGATCCTGAACAAGGGCAATCTCGTGATTACTCTGCCGAACTATGATCTGGACGCCACCGAAGAGGGCGCCGTCCTCGAGTGTATAGACGGCCAGGAAATGTCTTCACGGACACGCTCGCGCGACCGGCGTATCGAGCAGTTAGATTTTCGTAACGACGGCGTCGAATCCGGTGTCGATGATTACGTCGGCTGCAAATACAAAGGTTACGGTGCCTCGTTCTGGTTCTCGCTCGACGACGCCGTGCCGGGCCCGCAGGGCAATCACCGAAATATCGCGTCCAATCACAGCGCCCGCGCCGCATTGCGCGTAACGGCGGACCGCCTGAACGGCGTCGAAGCGGCGCTTCCCTTGATCACCGGCCTGTCCGACGCGGGTGTTATGCTGCACCCGCACGCGGTCCCCGTCAGCGGCGCCGATGATCCGGTCGAATTCGGCTTCGAGTTCGACGCCAACGTGCCAAGGCTCGGGCGCTTCTCGATCACTGCGTTCGATCATGAGGGTGCTCTGGTAACCGCGTTCAAATTCGAAAAGACCGGCGTTGGGCCGGCAATGGCGCGAGACGTTCTCGGCGAATTGGACCCTGTGATGCGCGATCGCGTCGGGCTGATCGTGGTTGCGCCGGATTGGGTTGCCATGGACCTCGACCCGAGAGGCCGCGGTCCGTCGGGCAATCTGGTCGCCCGCCATCGTGGCACCCATGATTTCGACGTCACCGAATTCCAAAGCTGCTGGCGCAACCTTGGTATTCAGGTGGATGAGTTTCCTCACTGGCTCTCCCAGGATCGCATGCTTGCCGGTCGAACGAACGTATTCGCCAGTATCCCCGCCGGCGCAAAAGTGCGGCCTGCGGTTTTGCTGGTCAACGGCAGCGGCGCGCGCGATTACGCCAACGCCGCCGACTATCGATTGCGCTTGCTGAACCCGACCGGTGCGGAAATCGTTGCGGACGGGACGTTGGGCCCCTTCTGCCATCAGCTGGTCTGGTTGGACGAAGCGTTTGCCGAGCAGAGCGCGCATCTCGACGACACATTCGGCACCCTTCTGGTGCAGTCCTATGACGCCGATTTGAATGCCAATCTGATTGTCGTTTGGGGCGATCAGGCCGTCTCACTACAGCATATGTGGGGATATTGACCGGCCCATGCAGCCCGATATGACGTACGTAAAGCCATGAGTATCGAATTCGTCGGCAATATCGAAATACCGTCTCTGCTGCGGGGTATCTCGAAGGGATGGGCGGTGCTGGCGAAATCCGAACGCCGTCGCGTCACCTGGGTTTGGGTGATGATCGTGGCGGACGGTTTGATCAAGACGATTGCGCTGACGGCAATTGTCCCGTTCGTTCTGACGGCGGTGGATCCCGACCGTGTCCTCAGCCATCCCAAATTCAAGGAGGCGATCGATTTCTTTGGTATTGGCTCACCGACCGAACTTCTCGTTCTCACCGGGATCCTTCTGTTGGTCCTGGTGCTGTTCAAAAACCTGTTCAGCTGGTTCACCCTGGGCGTACAGAATAGGTTCTGCGGAGACTGCGAGGCGCGGCAAGGCCAGGAACTTTTGGAACGCGTGCTGAATGCGCCTTATGCCTGGACGCTTCAGCACAACTCCCAGACCTTGCGCCTAATCGTTCTCAATCATGTTGCGGGATGGGCGCGGGCCTTTCTGCGGTCCATATTGATGCTTGGCAACGATCTGATCTTCAGCGTCATGACCATGGGTGTCCTGATCTATGCAAGCCCACGCGCCGGGGCTGTGATCTCAGTGCTCGGCATCGTCCTTGGCTGGGCTTTGGTTCGCGGTATCCAGCCTACTATCCTGCGTTACGCCGAGATCAAGCGCTTGGGGCATTTCCAAGTCTCGATCCTGGGCACCCACGCGATTGCCGGACTCAAGGACGTCAAGATGACGGGCTCAGAAGCGTTCTTCCTCAACAAATATGGTGACACGGTCAGGCATGTGGTCGCCGCCGATAACCGTCTCAGGCAATGGCAGCAGTTGCCGCGCATGAGCGTTGAGACCATCGGCTACGGTGCCATGATTGGCCTCATCGTTATCGCGTTATCCAGCGGCGTGGCGCCCGGCGAACTGGCGACGCTTCTTGCCCTTTATGTGGTCGCGGCGATGCGCTTGATGCCTATCCTGAGTACTGTAATTTCGAACCTCAGTACAATTCTCAACGTCTTGCCGATGATCGAAGAGATGCGCCATCTGATCGCCGAGACGGAAAGTGGCGAGGCGGTTCCACCGATCGCTACTGACCCATCGACGGGCGTCGACCGGTTCGCGGACTGGCAAGAAATCTCGACGACCGGGCTCGGTTACACATACAAAACCGGGAAACAGTCGGCGCTCCATGGTGTCGACGTTCGGTTCGAGTTCGGTAAGGTCTATGGGTTGGCAGGGCCGTCCGGTGCGGGCAAGAGCACGCTGATCGACATCCTTTCGGGTCTGCTAGAGCCGCAACAGGGCGAAATCCTCATCGACGGCGCGCTACTGAGTCGCGCGCAACTCCACCAATGGCGCGGCAGGATTGGATATGTTTCCCAATTGCCCTTCATGCTGGACGCTACTTTGCGTGAAAATATCGCTTTCGGCCTGGATCGGGCGTCAGTCGACGAGAAGCGTCTGACGCGGATCATCAAGCTCACGAAACTCGCCGAACTGGTCGCCGATCTTCCCGACGGACTCGACACGAGAATCGGCGAATCCGCTGTGCGCCTATCCGGCGGTCAGCGCCAGAGGGTCGCGATTGCCCGGGCGCTCTATCAAGACATCAGGCTTTTGATATTCGATGAAGCGACGAGTGCATTGGACAACATGACCGAACGAGACATCCGCAACACGATCGAGGGGCTCGCGGGCGAGTTGACGGTAATTCTCATCGCCCATCGCATGTCGACAATTACCGACTGCGATAAGATCTTCGTTCTCGACGAAGGGCGTTTGATCGCCGAAGGGCGTTATGATGAGCTGTTGGTGACCTGTCCGTTATTCCGCGACATGGCCGGCGGTGCGGCGGCAAACATCCCAGTCGATGCGGTGGTGGCCAAATGAAAGGCGGCATGTCATGAGAGTCAAAGTCTTCGGTGCCGGCTCAATCGGCAACCATTTGTCCCATGCCGCCCGACGCCTGGGTTGGAGCGTTGATCTTTGTGATGTGGACGCCGCTGCGCTACGCCGCGCGAAAGAGGAAATCTATCCAGGGCGATATGGCACCTGGGACGACGCCATTAAGCTGTTCGATGTAGGCTCTGCGCCGCAAGGAAATTACGACCTGATCGTCATCGGCACACCGCCGGAATCGCACATAGACCTCGCCCTCGAAGCGGTTCGCGAGGCGCCGCGGGCGGTCCTCGTCGAAAAACCACTTTGCCCGCCGCACCTGGACCACGCCCAGGAACTCTTCGAGCTATCGGCTGAGCGCGGCGTGCCGGTATTCTGTGGCTATGATCACGTCGTCGGACAGGCAAGCGAACGCACCGCGGAAATTCTCCGCGCCGGCGTTGTGGGGCAGGTCGTGACCATCGATGTCGAATTCCGCGAACATTGGGGCGGAATCTTTGCCGCGCACCCCTGGCTGGCGGGGCCCGGCGACAGCTATCTCGGCCATTCGGCCAGAGGTGGGGGGGCCAGCGGTGAACATTCGCACGCACTCAATCTGTGGCAGCATTTTGCCAATCTGGTCGGCGCCGGCCGGGTGGTCGAAGTTTCGGCAGCACTTGATTATGTCGAGGACGACTCGGTGGCGTACGACCGGCTTTGTCTCCTCAATCTCACTACCGAATCGGGTCTCAGCGGCCGCGTCGTCCAGGACGTGGTCACAAATCCGCCGCGGAAATGGGGCCGGATCCAGGGAGCCGACGGCTTCGTTGAGTGGCATTGCGGCTACCAACCCGGCTGCGATGCGGTGATTAAGGGCGATCCATCGGGACCGACGAGCGAGCATATGATCCAAAAAACCCGACCGGACGATTTCATCCTTGAACTGCGGCATGTGGTCACCGCCCTGGCGGGCGAGCCGCAGCGCTCGCCGATAACGCTCGAGCGGGGTCTCGATACCATGCTGGTGGTCGCCGCCGCCCACCGTTCGGCACGCGAGAAGCGCGCCGTGCACATCGACTATGCCAAGGGCTACACCCTGGCCGCGCTCGTCGCATGAGCGCCGCGCTCGACAGGTTTGACGCCTGCGAAATCTGCGGCACGCGCGATTGGAGCGCCGTCTACGAGGGAGCCGTGCGCGATGGCGCCTTTGGCAATCATCGCGACGACGCCACGGTGGCAGCCTGCGCCGACTGCGGCGCGCACCGGCTGGACGAGTTTCACTGCCTGACCGAGGATGATTACGAAAGCGATGCATACCGGGAACATCTCGAGCAGGGAACCGACCTCACCGCCCACTTCGCCGGCCACGATCATCTACAGCTCCATGCCCTGAATGCCATTCACCCGCACCGGCTCCGTGACCTCTTGGTGGCCGACGTGGGGGCTAGTGGCGGCAGCTTCCTCGATCACGTCCGCGGGATCGCGGGACGCACAATCGCCATCGAGCCGGCCCGCCATTTCCAGACATCGCTCGCGGCGCGCGGCTACGAGACCTATGCCTATGCGGCTGACGCGGCAGACACGCTCGGGCCCATCGCCGACGTCGCGGTCAGCCTTCAGGTCATCGAGCATGTGCGCGATCCGCGCGCGTTCCTCGTCGGCATTCGCGCGCTGATGAAGCCCGACGGTCGCGTGGTGATCAGCACGCCCAACCGCGCCGACGTCCTGCTGGATCTGTTGCCCGACGCCTTTCCCGCGTTCTTCTACCGGGTCGCGCACCGCTGGTACTTCGATGCCACGTCGCTGGCGCGCTGTGCGGCCCAGGCCGGCTTCGCGGTGGACGAGACCCGCCACCTGCACCGCTACGGCATGGCCAACGCCCTGCTGTGGCTCCGCGACCGGCGTCCCAAGGGCGATGCGCCGCTTGCCGGTATCGACAGCCTGGCCGACGGTTTCTGGAAGTCCTATCTGGAAGCCTCGGGCCGTTCGGACACGCTATTCATGACCCTAAATCCCAGCGCGGGACACGGAAATCGAGACTGAAGGTGATCTGAGGCCATGATTATTGAGAACGACTTCGACTTCAAGAGCTTGATCGTCCTCGACCTTGCGAACAATCACCAAGGCGATGTCGAACACGGATTGAATATCATCAGACAGCACGCCGCCGTCCTGAAGGCGCGGCAGGTGCGTGGCGCCATCAAATTCCAATTCCGCCAGCTGGACAGCTTCGTTCACCCGAACCACAAGGTTGGCAGCACCAACAAACACATTCCCCGGTTTCTCGGCACGCAGCTCGATCATGCCGCATTTCAGATCCTGTTGGATGAGGTCCGCGCTCAAGAACTTATCGCGATCTGTACGCCGTTCGACGAGGACTCAGTTGATGTCATCGTCGACATGGGTTTCGACGTCCTCAAGGTGGCCAGCTGCTCGGCCATTGACTGGCCTCTGCTTGAAGCGATCGCCGCCACGGGCAAACCGGTGATCTTCTCAACGGGCGGATTGGAACTACACCAGATCGATGATCTGAAAAGTTTTTTCGATCATCGTGGGGTGGACCACGCAATTATGCATTGCGTGTCGATCTATCCGACACCGGACAGGCAATGCAACCTTAGCAATGTAACTGCCTTCCGAGAGCGCTATCCGGGCAGCGTCATAGGATGGTCTACCCATGAGGACCCGGCCGATACCAGCCCGGTGACAATTGCTGTTGCTAAAGGTGCGCAGATGTTCGAGCGGCACGTCGGCCTGACGACGGACAAGGTCACGCTCAACGCCTATTCCTCCACCCCCGAGCAAATCGATGCGTGGATTGGCGCGTGGCAGAAGGCGCATGTCCTGTGCGGGTCATACGACCGGCTGCCGCCAACGCCGGAAGAGCGCGACGCCATCGCCGGTCTCCAGCGCGGTGTTTTTGCTCGTGAGCCCATCGAGAAAGGCACTATCATCACACGCGACCACGTTTACTTCGCGATGCCGTTCACCGAGGGACAGTTGTCCAGCGGGCAATGGAAATCCGGCATCCCGGCGCTTGTCGATATTCCGGCCGACGGCCCGGTCATGGTAGAGGCCGTGGAAATTCCACCCACGCCCGATGTCCAGGTGCTCAAGCATGCGGTTCATGAAGTCAAGGCGCTCCTCAACCTGGCGCGAATTCCGCTCAGCAGCGAGTTTGAGGTCGAATACTCCCATCACTATGGCGTTCGTCATTTCCGGGAAACGGGCGTCGTGATTATCAACTGCATCAACCGGGAGTACTGCAAAAAGATCCTGGTTCAATTGCCGAATCAGGCCCATCCCTCCCACTACCATAAACGCAAGGAAGAGACCTTCCAGATTCTGTGGGGCGAGTTGCATACCGAACTCGATGGCCGCCACAAGGTCCTGGAACCCGGCGACACCCAGCTCGTCATGCCGGGCATCTGGCATCGCTTCTGGAGCGAGACCGGCTGCGTGTTCGAGGAAGTCTCCACCACGCATTTCAACGACGATTCGGTATATCGCGACCCGGCGATCAACAAGATGGACCGGGCGGAGCGCAAGACCATCGTCGACCATTGGGGGCGCTTTCAGTTGCCGGACATGGTGGGCAAGCCGGCGGCATGATCGGGCTCGATCTTTCCGCCCTGCCGGCTCCGTTCTGTGACGAGGAGTTCAGGCTTCTACGTCGCGGCAAGGTAGAAACGACGGGAGGGATGTGTCTGGATGACGGAAAATTTGGCCGAATGGGCTTCCGACCACAGCCGAAATAGCAGAATCTGGTTTCAGACGACTGCGTAGGTGGAACTATTTGAATGACGGTGCAATTTGAGTATGATCGCCATGGGACTCAAGGTTACTTGGGAAGTATTGGTTTTATGGGTTTAGCCGGCAAATTCCGCTGTTTTATACAGTGTGTACGCGGCATCTCCGTTTTCGCATGTTTGATTTTGTTTATGCCAATCAAACCGGCCCATGCCTATCTCGACCCTGGCACAGGCGCCATGATGCTACAGTTGCTGCTTGGCGGGGTTGCTGGTGCGCTGGTGGTTGGCAAGCTGTATTTTGCGAAAATCAAATCGCTCATTGCTGGTCTGTTTGGCCACCGGGCCCAAGTCCAGGGCGATAAGGATGAGAACCAAACAAATAATAACTGAAAGCGAACATTCCAACCTGTCCGATTCCATCCAGTTTGAACCAGGATCATTCAAAGATCCAGACGGGCGGATATTCTATCTCGGCGACACCGTTTGTCGCAGCCTTTCCGGACAGGCAGCAGATCGCATGCAGCGCCTCGATGAACTGGGCCATCTAGCATCCCTTGTCGAAGCAGGCCTGATGGTTCCCACCCGGCTGGTTTCGGTTGCGGATGAGGGGATAGATATAGAGGGCGCCAGTTCAACCATACTGCAACATGACCGCATTGCGGTGATGAGCTATTGCTATGAATGGCCCTTTTCTTTGTTGCGGGATGCCGCATTGGTCACCCTGGAGATCATTGAACGCTGCCTCGCCTTCGACTGTATCTTGAAAGACGCTACACCCTACAATATTGCTCTCTATAAAGGACGGCCCGTTCTCATCGATGTCTTGTCTATTGATAATTATGAAAAAGGCGCGCCCTGGGAGGGCTATGCACAGTTTTGTCGAGAATTCCTGTTTCCCTTGCTGCTGAGCGCCCATAAAAAAATTGACGTCCACGATATTCTGCGCGGAAGCCTGAACGGAATGAGCCTCGAAGTAGCGGATGGTCTTTTCTCTTTTAGCGATATTTGCAAGACAGGCGTTCTCAAACACGTAAAGCTGCAGGCCATGCTCCAGCGTTCATTCAGGAAAAGCGAATTCAACGCCAAGCGCAGCTATCACGAAAGCCACTTTGGCAAAGAGCTCATTCTTGCCAATGTCAGAGGGTTACGAAAAATTCTTAACAAAGTGGCCCCCAGCACCACCGACTCTACCTGGATCGATTACACAGACTCCCATTCCTACGATGCGGATGAAGAGGCCGAAAAAATGGCCTTCGTACGATCCATTCTGGAAACCCATAATCCCGGACGCGTCATTGATATTGGGTGCAATACTGGCGTCTACAGTCGAATAGCGTCGGAGAGTGCAAACAGCGTTGTCTCGCTCGATTTCGATGCAGCTTGCATCGATCGGCTATACCGCCAGGGCCGCCGCGATAAAATCGAAAACATCTTTCCCATCGTTGCCAATATGCTGAACCCGTCACCGGGCATGGGATGGATGCTGCAGGAGCGCATGTCTCTGTTCGATCGCATTCAGGGAGACGCTTTTTTGGCGTTGGCACTCGTCCATCACATTGCCATCAGCGGAAATATACCGCTTAAGAATTTTGTTGAGGCGCTGTCGGGCCTGGCGGATGGCGGGATTGTCGAGTGGGTGGACAAGAGCGATCCCATGGTTAAAACGCTGCTGAAAAATCGTCGGGATGTGTTTGATCACTACACATGGGATCACTTCAAGTATGTGCTTGAACAGTCCTTCGATATGGAAAAAGTGATCGAGATCGGCGGCGGCAGACGGCGTCTGTGCCTGGTCCGTCGGAAGACGGCCTGACGGTATACCTATCTGCACTCGACAATTCAGCATCAAATAAGAATCCCCGGTTAAAGTTAGTTGCGGTCGGGATGAGGGGAGGCCAGTCTTGCCGGATTCCGTGAGTCATGATGACCGGATCGGGTTTTCTCTGCACAATTTGAGAGAGGACGTTCGTATAAACGACATGCAAACTAAAACAACCGTCACATGGGTCGAGCGTGCCAAGGCAATTGCTACGATTTCGTTTCCGGCCATCTGGCCATTTCTGAATTTTCTCGACATTAATCGAGATGAAAATTACTCGCTGCTGCGGCTCGGCTTGTATGGCATCGTAACGTTGCTCGCAGCAGTTCTCGGATTTCTTATATTCCGGATGGTTTTTAGCAAAACCCTAAGTTGGAATCGTGCTGGGGCTATTGTTGCCGTTAGCATTATCAGTTTCTTTTCCTACTCCATAACCTATTCACTCGCCCATGAACTTTGGCAAGGCTACTACCTGAAAAGCTGGGCAGCGTTTGCCGTCATCATGTTTTTACTCGCGTGGTATCTGTCCAGGGCGCCCCTGTTTCAAAATTTGGTTTTCGTTTTAGGGGCCGTCTTGATTGTTGTTCCGACAGCCCGGTATTTAACTTACCAAGCGCAAAATCTCATGGCCGCAGAGAAAAATACTGCCGAGCATATTGAGGTCATTTCAATCAAGAACAGCGAGAGATTACCCGGTGTCTATCACATAATTCTCGATGAATATGGCCGCGCAGATGTTCTCCAAAAGATATACGGTTTCGATAATAGTATTTTTCTTCAACAGCTTGCAGATCGCGGGTTCTATGTAGCCGATAAGGCCATGTCCAACTACTGGGTTACTGCCGCGTCTATTCCCAGTGTATTGGACATGAGTTATATGTATCAGGGCGTGTCTGCCCCGCAGGACAATGAGAAAGCCAGGGTCTTATATAATGGTGGAGGGCGGGTTTTCGAATTTTTTCAAAAAGCCGGTTATTATACTGCACTGATGCGATATCATGGCGCCGATTGCGCGCCAGGCTCTCCTGATTACTGTTTTTCGCGTAGTAGTATTATTTTTGGCGAGCTGGAAAGTAACCTGATTAGGCTTACACCATTTTACAGTCTTATAGATGTTCTGTTCTTTAGTGATTTTAGTCTAATCCCAAAATATTATGAATTACGGGACGTCCGCGATTTTCTTGCGAGCCTGAAAACGCAAAAACCGGTGTTTACACATATTCACATGCTGATTCCGCACACCCCACACCGATTTACTCGAACATGTGAGTCCATCAATCCAGCACAACAAAAGACCAACCAAGATTTATACAAGGGCTATATTGAACAAGTGGAATGCGCAAATATCGGAACTCTGGAACTGATTGATACTATCCTTGATCGCGATTCCGATGCCATCATTATTCTGCAGTCGGACCACGGCCCCAAAATTGGCGTGGAATGGCAAGATTGGCGGGCTGATAATACGTGGGAGCAGAGCTTCAGTATACTGAATGCTTGGCGAATTCCACCCGGCATGGATTGCCGGAAAGAGCTTCATCCCGAACTCACGTCTGTCAATACATTTCGAATTGTCACAGGCTGTGTATCGAGAACAACGCCTGACCTATTACCGAATCGGTGGTTTAACGGAGCCCCTACAAACAAGAATTATGTCGAAATTTTTAAGCGCTAATCAAGTGGAGTATGGCCCCGATGTAAGGTGCCGGCATATGCCGGCCATTGCTTTCAGAAGCAATACCCCTACTACTATTCGGAGGCTTCGCTGGAGCGTTTTCTCTGTTCGCGCGGTTTCAAGATCGAAGCCATGATGGCGCACCAGCGGCCCGGCATGGAAAACCATTTCAATTGGCTACAGTATGGAAAGCCCGGCGGCAACGCGGAGTACGCGCGGGCTTTTGCCTCGGTCGATACGGGCTATAGGCAGAGCTTGGAAACTGCAAAGCAAAACGATGCGATTATTGCCGTTGTCTCCGGGTTGTCCCGATGATCCGCTGCGTCGTGTTTGATTTCGATGGCACATTGGTTGATTCGAATCACATCAAACGGGACAGTTTGTTTGCCGTCGTCGACGCCTTTCCTGATGGTCGTGACATCATGGAACAAGTTATCTCCGCGCCCAACCACGGAGATCGCTATGCCATTTTTAAGCGTTTTGCTGAGATAGCCGGCCTTCCTTCCGGGTCGAACGAAAATCTGGCTCAGCAGTACGGCAATCGGTGCAGGACCCTTATCGACGCTTGTCCGGATATGCCGGGCGCCGAGGCAGCGATGGAAGCGTTGTCCGCGCGGCAGTGCCGGCTTTTCATCAACTCCGCGACGCCCGAAGCCGACCTTCAGCCTATTGTCCAGGCGCGCAGACTCAGCCGGTTGGTGGCCGGGATCTTCGGCTGTCCAGCGACCAAGGCCGAGAATTTGCGGCATATTCTGATCCTGCTGGGTGTACCGCCTCGGGATCTCGTCGTTGTCGGCGACGGTGCCGACGACCATGCGGCGGCCGAACAGACCGGCTGTCCTTTCATACCGGTTTTTGCCTACCCTGACGGGATGACCTGCCACGTGCCAACCCTAACAGATTTGTCGCAACTTCCCGCCATGATCGAGGGGCTTTCGACGCGTTATGAAGGACAGATGCAAGAGACCGTGAAAGGCAAGGACGGCACGTGATTGGAGGCAGGCGCGTTCTGGCCATAGTACCGGCGCGTGGCGGCAGCAAAGGCGTCCTCCTGAAAAACCTGCGGCCCGTCGGTGGGGTGCCGATGGTGGCGCGGGTCGGGCGTCTGGTGCGTCACATCGCCATGATCGACCGGGCGGTGGTTTCGACCGACCATGAAGAAATCGCGCGTGTCGCCGAAGAGTCTGGACTTGCCGCGCCGTTCCGCCGACCACCGGCAATATCCGGCGATCGCATCGGCGATATCGACGTGCTGACCCACGCGCTGATCGAGATTGAGCGCATCGATGGCGTTACCTACGACGCCATCGTCATGCTGCAACCCACCTCGCCTTTGCGCCGAACCGAACATGTGACGGCGTGCATCGAAATGCTCATCAACGGAAACTGGGATGCCGTATGGAGCGTGTCCGAAACCGATTCGAAGGGACACCCACTCAAGCAATTGACCGTGGCTGATGCCAAGGTCGAGTACTATGACCCGGCGGGGGCGGCTATCCTAGCGCGCCAGCAATTGACGCCGGTGTATCACCGCAACGGCATTTGCTACGCCATGACCCGTGAATGCATTCTCGAACAGAAAACGGTCAAGGGGCGGCGCACGGGAGCGTTGGTTCTGGAGGGAAATTTCGTCAGCATCGATACCGAATGGGACCTGAGCCTGGTGGAATTCATCCTCTCGCGCCAACGCCGCATGCAGGGTGGGGGCGGCGGCTGAACGTCCTGATTTTCATCGAGGCGGATGTGGTCACCCGCCACTTCGTCCATAGCCGTGTGTTCGCCGACCTCATCAAGAAGCACGACGTGACGTTTGTGTTCCCCGAGCCCGGATACAAGCGGATGGGCGATGTCGAGGTCGGCCAACTGGATCTCTGCGGCGCGGACTATACCCACCTCACGGTCCACCAGGGCCGTCAGCGCCTATGGAAGCCGCTTTTCCAGATCGACCAGCTCAGATGGCGGCCCGGTCGGCAGTGGAAGCTCGTCCGCTGGGTCTATATCGACGCCATTGGCCCAAAAGCTGCGGCACTGTACCGAGTTGCCAGTCTACCCGGGGTGTTTGCGCTGGTCCGACGGTTCTTTGAACGCAAACTTGCCGATCGGCCCTATTACGATCTGGACGCGTTGCTCGACCAGTACCAACCCGATGCGCTCATCCACCCGTGCGTGCTCGAGGGCGTCTATATCAACGACCTGATTGAAGCAGCGTCCAAACGCTCCATTCCATTCGTTACGATTATGAATTCATGGGATAATCCGAGCACGAAGCGGGCCATGGTAGGAACCCCCGACTGGCTGCTCGTGTGGGGCGAACAGACCAAGCGGCATGCCGTCGAGTACGTCGGCATGCGCCCGGAGCGGGCAATCAAGTTTGGCGCCGCGCAGTTCGACCTATTTCGCAGCCGGGCCACCATTTCCCGAACCGAATTCTGTGGTGAGCACAACATCGATCCTGTTTTACCGGTTCTTCTGTATGCCGGCTCGAGCAAGGAGAGCGATGAGTTCGGCCACCTGCGGGCGATCGAAGACGCCATCGACGCCGGCCGCGTTCCGAAGATGGCGGTTGTCTATCGCCCCCACCCATGGGGTGGCGGTGGCATGGGGGGAGAGCGTCTGCTCGATCATCCATGGCGCCATGTCTACGTGGAAAACAGCATGCGCGGCTACCTCGAGGCGGTGAAGGCGGGCCACAAGGGAAAAACTCTGCCGTCCTATGAGCGGACGCACGACCTGCTTTGTTCCGTGGACGCGCTGGTTTCCCCACTGTCGACGATCATCGTCGAGGGTGCCCTGCACGGAAAGCCGGTCGCCTGCTTCTTGCCAACGGAAGAACAATCCGCCAACCACTTCCAGCGGACCGTGTCCCTCATTCATTTCGAGGACATGTACCGGATGCCGGAATTCCTGAAGGCCAATGGCAGCGACGAATTGATCTCCACTCTTGGCGAGCTCATGTCGCTTGTGGGTGATGATTCGTTTTCCGAGCGGCTAAAGGAAGTCAGTCGTTTTTTCGTTGAGTCGTTTGACCGGCCGTATTCGGAACGGCTGTGCGAATTCGTAGAGAGCGTCGCCTTGCCAACCCAAGACGCGCGCGCATCGTTACAGGCCGCCATTTGAACGGCCGGACACCCGTATAGCCGGCCATGGCGTTTGCCTACCTATTCAAATCCGGCCGCAAGGAACGGCTTGGGAATGACATCGCGGACGGGCCAACGGAATTCTTTTTCGGCTATCCGCAGTTGCGTGAGTCGGGCCTCGATGTCGATCTGTGGCAGGACAATGATTTCGGTCTGGACAAGAGCCCCTCTTGGCTGTGGCGCGCCGTCAACCATCTGGCCTGGTTCGCCCTGGGCCTTCCCTTGTGGGCGACGTACCGACTAGCCCGGCGCGACGCGCGGGCACTTCTGGAAAGATACGACGCGGTCTTTGTCACCACGAATGCCTTCGGCATCGCCCTTGCCTTGCTCAAACGTCTCGGCCTGTGGAGACCACGCGTGATCTTCATCGCCATGGGACTGGTTGGGGCCGCGCCGCCGCCGCTGATTCATTGGGTTTATGGGCGCATCTTGCGCCATGTAACCCTTGCCGTCATTTCGCGCGCGGAGCGCGAGCATCTCGCGGCTCTGTTCCCCGAGATTGATGTGAATTATGTTCCGTTTGGCGTCGATCATCGGTTTTGGGCGCCAGGCGATGGAAACGAGCAGGGCGACTATGTGCTCAGTGTCGGCAACGATTCGCACCGTGATTACGACACGCTGGTCCGTGCCTGGCGACCGAATTTCCCGGAGTTGCGGATCGTCACGCGACTTGCCATCCCCGCGCCGCTGCCCGCCAACGTCAAGGTAGTTGCGGGCGACTGGCGAGCACAGGTGCTCAGTGATGCGGTGCTTCGCGACATGGTCCGGACCAGCCGCTTCGTAGTGGTTCCCGTTTGCGATACGATGCAGCCCTCGGGACAGAGCGCCTGTCTTCAGGCCATGGCCTGCGGCAAGGCGGTGGTGTTGTCGGACATCGCCGGGTTGTGGGATCGCAGGCTCATGCGCCATGGCGAGAACTGCATCCTGGTTAAGCCGGGTGACGCCGAGGCGCTCGGCCGATCGGTCCGGGATTTGCTCGACAGCCCCGACGTTATGCAGGCCATCGGCCAGGCTGCGCACCGCACGGTGGAGGACCATCTCAACGTCGATGCCATGGCGCGGGCCGTGCAGGCGCTTTTCCTTGAGAACCAAGCGAATGCTGTTTAACTCGCCCGAGTTCCTCCTGCTTTTCCTGCCCGTCGTTCTGGCCGGGTATTACGCGCTTCGGCACCACCGTTTTGAGATGGCGGCAGTGAGGTTCCTGGTGGTCTGCTCGCTGTTTTTCTACGGCTGGTGGGAGCCCCTCTATGTGCCGTTGATCGTCGGGTCTATCCTGTTCAACTATCTGATTGGTCGCGTGCTTACGCGACATCACGCGGCTGGCGGCGGCAAAGTGGTTCTCGCCTTCGGCGTCGCTTTGAACCTGGGCCTGTTGGGGGTTTTCAAATACGCCAATCTCGCCATCGATAGTATGGCCGCCCTGACCGGCAGCGACATGGGGGCGGTGGATATCATTCTGCCCCTGGCGATTTCTTTCTTTACCTTTCAACAGATTGCCTATCTGGTCGATGCCTATCAGGGCAAGGTTGAAGAGCCGAGTCTCGCCACCTATTGCCTGTTCGTCAGTTTTTTTCCACAGCTCATCGCCGGGCCTATCGTCCATCATCGCGAGATGATTCCCCAATTTCTCAAGTGCCACCAAACCGACGTGGTGTGGCGCAATCTCGCCATCGGCTTCACCATCGCCACAATCGGGCTGTTCAAAAAGCTGGTTCTCGCCGACCGCGCCGGCTATTGGGCGGACCAGAGTTTCGGCGCCGTCGCCCGCGGCATCGATGTAAGCTTCATCGATGCCTGGGTCGGCGTGCTTGGTTTCAGTTTTGAAATCTATTTTGATTTCTCTGGCTATACCGACATGGCCATCGGCCTTGCCCGTATGTTTGGCATCATCCTGCCGCTCAACTTCGCCTCGCCTTACAAGGCGACCAGCATCATCGACTTCTGGCGCGGCTGGCACATGACATTGACGCGGTTCCTGCGCGACTATCTCTACTTCCCGCTCGGCGGCAACCGGCTCGGGTCGGCGCGGCGTTACCTCAATCTGATGATCGTCATGCTGCTCGGCGGGTTATGGCATGGAGCGAACTGGACCTTCGTTGCCTGGGGCGGACTGCATGGCGTGTTTCTCGCCGTCAACCATGGCTGGCGGGCCTGGCGAGGCGATTCCGGCGACTCCACCGCCGTTGGCCGCTGGACCGGCAGGCTGCTGACTTTTACGGCGGTCACCGTGGCCTGGGTATTCTTCCGCGCCGACAACTTTCCGGCCAGCCTGACCATGCTGCGCGGCCTGGGCGGTCTCAACGGCGTCGTGCTGCCCATCCATTACGCCGATATCCTGGGCGGGTTGATGCCGTGGCTCTCCGGCCTCGGCGTCACCTTCGGCGCGCTACCCGTCTATGGCGGCGGCTGGCAGTTGGTCATCCTGGCGGGCTTGCTCGGCTTCGTCTGGCTGCTGCCTAACACACAGGAAATTATGGGCGACTTCGAACCCGCCTTCGACGCCCGGCCCACCCGCGCGCTGATCCGTTGGCAGCCGTCCCTGGCGAGCGGCCTGATGATCGCCGTTCTCGCCAGCTACCTGACCCTATCCTTGCTGCAAGGCCCGTCCGGTGAATTCATCTATTTCGAATTTTAAGGCCTTCGCCATCGCCTTCATCGCGCTGTTCAGCCTATCCACTCTGGGATTCATCATTGGTAGCGAGCTGTTGATCCGCTTCCATGTGGCGCCGGGCAACAGCTACGACGCCCTCAAGCGCGCCTTCCACAGCAACCATGATGTGTCCGTTGCCTTCGGCGATTCCCGAGCTGTCTCGGGCATCCTGGAAGACTCGGGATTTACCAACTTCGCCGCTGCGGGAGAAAGTCTGGAAACCACCCTGGGCAAGCTCAACGCCTATGTTGCATCCAGGCGCGGCCGTCATGTGCTGCTGCAGATCGGCCCCCAGCATTTCTCTTTCTATCGGCTGAGTCTCGAGCAATCGGATTTACTCGAAGATTTTCTCGATACAGAACCCCGTAGCCTGCAAATTCTGCGTCCCCATTTCCGGCGCTATCTGTTCGATTATTGGAATGCCGTATTGCGCGATCCTGCCCGCTTGTTCATCGAACCCGAGAAGACCACGTCCAGCGAACCGACGGCCATGCCCAGAGTGCGCGAGATGTCGGCGGACGCCCGGCGGCGTCAGGCGACGATCCGCACCCAGCTTCACATCCCGGTGCCCGGCTATGCCGCTACCGCCGATATGAAGCGGTTGCGCGATACGCTGGAGCGGACGCGGGACGCGGGGGTCACGCTTTGCCTGGTTACCTTTCCAGTCAGTTCCGCCTATCGCGACGCCGCTGGGTATTTTCCCATTTTCAACCATATCCGCGCCTCTTACAGCGCGCTCGCCGAGGATATCGGGATCACCTATGTTGATCTTTGGGACGCTTACGGGGATGATTATTTCGGCAACGTTGATCATCTCAACGGGGACGGCGCACGCCGTCTCAGCGGCGATCTGCGCCGCGCCTGCAAAAGCGGCGGATCGTGAAAGTCGCCATCGGCTACCGACTTCAAGCGGGTCCGTGGGGTGGCGGCAACCGCTTCGTGTCCTCCCTGTCGGAGGCTCTGATCCAGGCTGGCCATTGCGTCGTGTTCGACCTGGCGGATGCGGATATCGACATCATTCTCCTCATGGACCCCCGTTCCCATCTGCCTCTCTTTAGTTTTGGGGCCGGAGCGATCCTTCGCTATCTCGCCTTCCGCAATCCCGGAGCCATCGTCATTCACCGCGTCAACGAGTGCGACGAGCGAAAGAACACGCGGCATATGAACAAGCTTCTCACGCGCGCTAACTATTGTGCCGACCACACCGTTTTCGTTGGGTCATGGCTGCGCGACTTGCCAGCCTGGCGGGCGGCGGCATCGGTCGAGAGCAACGTGATCCTCAACGGCGCGGATAGCCGTGTCTTCAACCCCCGGGGATTCGTCCCCTGGACCGGCAAAGAGCCCTTGAAGCTGGTCACGCATCATTGGGGCGGAAACTGGATGAAGGGTTTCGATATTTACACACGTCTCGATGCCATGCTGGCCGACGACGCCTGGAGAGAACGCATCCAGTTTACCTATGTCGGTAACCTTCCGAAGGGCTTCCGTTTTCGCCATGCCCGTCACGTCGCGCCCCTGACGGGGCGGGACCTGGCCGACGAGTTGCGCAGCCATCACGCCTACCTCACGGCATCGATCAACGAGCCGGGCGGAAACCACCAGAACGAAGGTGCCCTATGCGGCCTGCCACTACTTTATCGCGAAAGCGGCTGTCTCCCCGAATACTGCGCCGACTTCGGAGTGTCATTCAACGCGGAGACCTTCGAGACTGGGCTGAACCAACTGATGTCGACCTATGATGAACTGGCCGGACGGATGCCGGCTTACCCCCATACGGCCGAACGCATGACCATCGACTGGATCGCTCTCCTGCAAGCCCTCTATACCCGCCGCAAGGAAATGACCAAAGAGCGAAGGACATTACGCTCGCCCTGGCTGTTTGCCCGCAACCAAATTCCCCTGTAATACACCGGATCCCACGCTTCTTGTAGCGAGCAACCTAACAAGACCTAGGGCAGCCCGAATGCGCAAAGACTTCACGATCGACACCGTTTCGGGCAGTGCCGACGAGACCGCCTTCGTCGAAGCATACTGGACCCGCGTTTGGGAGCAAGAAGGCGGTCCTAAAGGCGCTGTGAGCAAGATTCCCAGCAAGCCCGAGTTCCGAATCATGAAGCCTTACATTGCGCAGCTTCCCGAGGGCGCTCGGCTTCTGGACGGCGGTTGCGGCCTGGGGGATTGGACCCTCTATTTCAGCCGGAACGCGCGACCCACACTGGGGCTCGATATCAGCCGGGACACTGTGGCAAAGCTGAAATCTCTATTTCCCGATGCGGACTTCGCAGTCGGCGATATCCGCGACACCGCTCAGCCCGCCGAGAGCTTCGACGGTTATTTCTCGTGGGGCACCTTCGAGCATTTCGAGGAAGGACTGGATCGTTGTATTGCCGAGGCCTTTCGCATTCTAAGGCCGGGCGGCTATCTCTTTATGACCGTCCCGTTCGACAATCTCCGCCAGTCCTTGATCAACGCGTTCGACTTGGGGCGGCGCGCCGAGCCGAACCGTCAACCGGTGCGATTCTATCAATGGCGCCTGACGCGCCGGGAGCTTCGGGACTGTTTGAGCTTTGGCGGGTTCCAGGTCCTCGACATCCGGCCGATCCACAAGCGTCAGGGCGTTCTGCGGTCGTTGCATCATGAGTTGGGTCTACCGTACGAATGGACCTTGACCAAGGCATTGAGTGCGCTGGTGTCCCCCATCCTGCCCGGCATGATTTTCAGCCACATGATCATGGCTGTCGCCCGCAAGCCCGCGGAGCACCGCTGATCGAAAATCTGACGGCATGTGAGTGCAATCGCAGGGAGCGCCGTCAACTATGACGCGCGTCGCCGATACCTTCGAAATCAATGGCGATGTCCCGATGCCCGTTACGCGGCGCGTCCGCTATATCGTGCGCAACGTGCTGCGAAATGTCCGCGACTCCGCCGGCCCTGTTGTCATGAAAAAGTGGGTTCTTCCGCGCGAAATCCTGAAGGATCCCGGTATTCGGACGGCGTCGCCGGCGCGGCTGCTTGCGGAGGCCTTTATCGTCCATGAATTGCCCAACCTCACCACGGCGCGCCGAATCCGGGCTCTCGACATCGGCTGCGGCAGCGGGCGCATGTCGGATCTTCTGAGCAAAGCCGGATTCGCCGGGCACTATGTCGGCGTGGATTTACAGAACCGCTTTGCCAGCGCCAGGTGGCAAGACGGCGCTTTCACGACCGAATTCCTCGAGGGCGATGCCCACGATCTCGTTTTGCAGCCAGGCTTCGATCTCATTATTTCCAACTCGGCGTTGGAACACATTCCGGATGATGGGCGGCTGATCGCCCACTTGCAGACGCTTCTCGCGCCTGACGGGCTGCAAGTCCATGTGGTCCCGTCGACCTGGGCCCTGTTCCTGTATCTCTGGCACGGATACCGCCAGTACGGCCGGGCGGCGATAGCGGCGCGGTTTCCGGGGCAGCCCCCGATGGTCTATTTGCTTGGCGGTGCTGCTTGTTTCCTGGTTCACTTCATGCTCATTACCGTTCCCGAAGTGCTGCTTCGCCAATCGTTACGCAAGCGCTTTCCGGGGCTTTATGCGGCGGTATTGCGGGGTGCCCTGAGAGTGGATCATTTCGTCCCGTTCATGCCGTCGGGATACGTCGTCATATGTCGGGCTGGGAGCGGACCACGTGGCTAACAACAGAAAGCGCGCCCTCATATTCGGCATTTCAGGTCAAGACGGCGCTTATCTTTCCGCCCTCTTGCTCCAGAAAAACTATGAGGTCCACGGAACCTCTCGCGATGCCGAGATGGTGAGTTTCACAAACCTGAAAAAACTGGGCCTCAGAGACCAAGTTTCCGTTTCGTCGACGGCGATGATTGATTTCCGGAACGTCCTGCAAACCATTGAACGGGCACAGCCCGACGAGATCTATAATTTCAGCGGGCAAAGCTCCGTGGGTCTGTCTTTCGAACAGCCGGCGGAGACCATAGAAAGCATTACCCAAGGCACACTCAACATCTTGGAGGCGCTGCGCACAATCGGCGGCAATATGCGATTGTACAATGCCTGCTCCGGCGAATGCTTCGGCGACACGAAGGGCGTTGCCGCGAACGAAGACACGGCATTCAAACCGTGCAGCCCCTATGCGGTGGCTAAGGCCGCGACACGCTGGCTGGTCTCGCTATATCGGCAGGCCTACGGCTCTTTCGCCTGCTCCGGGATTCTTTTCAATCACGAATCCCCGTTGCGTCCCGCGCGTTTCGTGACACGCAAGATCGTCGCCTCCGCAACCCGTATCGCGGCAGGAAGCAAAGAACGCCTGACGCTCGGCAATCTCTCGATTCGTCGAGACTGGGGCTGGGCTCCCGAGTACGTCGATGCCATGTGGCGGATGATGCAGCTGGATCAGCCGGAGGACTTGGTCATTGCCACCGGCCAGGCCAACTCCCTGGAAGAATTCGTCGCGACGGCGTTTTCTCAGTTGGGCCTCGATTGGCGCGAGCATGTCGACATCGACGAGACTCTGTTCCGGCCTGCAGAGATCCAATGCGGTCTCGGAGACGCTTCGCGCGCCAGAGAAATTCTAGGTTGGCAATCGCAGAAAGGAATGCACGAGGTCGTGGCCGCTATGATCGATGCGGAACGACGCCTGCCAAATGGGAATGGCCTGACCACCCGATGAAAGCCTTGGTGCGAGACCTCGTCCGTGCCGGTGCTTGTCAGGGTTATTCCGTCCTTCGCACTTTTGGTCTGCAGGATACAAAATTCCCGCCGGTCAATTTTGTCGTAGAGCGTGCCGATTGGGCGATTCGGTGGGTCGGAAATTATGTGTGCGAGGGCATCGAGGCGGAGCACCCGGGGACGGCTTCTGTCACCACAAATCCTGCACCCATTGTCGATCGTGTTGTTCATTTCGGTTCGCAGTACATGTGGCTCGCGTGGGGTTCTCACATGGCGAGGTCGAACCGTTTTGTGACGTCATTTTTCCACGGAAAGCCGGAGGACGGTCCGGACGTAGCTAGACATATCGATGCGTTCGTCGAGAGCGTTCCGCGATTGAGTAAAATTGTAACCGGCGCCAGCCTCGTTGAGCGACGGCTGCTCGACTGGGGAGTGCCCCGGGAGAAGCTGGTGAAGATTCCGATTGGTTGTGACACTAACTTGTTTAAACCACCTACACTTGACCAGCGGCGCAATGCACGAATACAACTTGGAATCCCAGACGACCATACGTGCATCGGTTCGTTTCAGAAAGACGGTGTCGGGTGGGAAGACGGCATGGAACCCAAGCTAATCAAGGGACCCGACGTCTTCATCGACGCTGTGCGCAAACTAGCCGAGCGCAGGCCCGTATTTGTTCTTCTGACGGGGCCTGCGCGCGGCTACGTGCGGCTTGGGCTGGAGCGGCACGGGATTCCCTATCGTCACGATTTTCTGAGCGATTACCGCGACATGGTTCCCTATTACCATGCTCTCGATCTGTACCTTGTCACCTCCCGCGAGGAAGGTGGCCCCATGGCGCTGATGGAGAGCATGGCAACGCACGTGCCGGTTGTCTCGACGAGAGTGGGCCAAGCCGAGGATCTCCTTTCCGGCATGGAGAACAACGGGCTTGTCGAGATCAACGACGTAGAGGAAATGTGCGAGCGGGCCTTGTCCCTCTTATCCGCCACACCTGAGCAACGCACCGCACGTGCCATCAAGGCCCGAGAGACGGTCGTGCAGGGATTTGACTGGCATCATATCGCCCGCCAGCACTACGAGCAGGTATATCGGCCTCTCCTAAAATGATGTCACACGTGCACCGCGACCCTCTTGCAAAGCGGGTGGGACGGATCGCCTATGCGGGCGCCCTGGGGGCTCACGCCATTGCCTCGATCCCGAGCAGCGGACATGGCACAGCACCACATTTGTTCTATGGCGGCGCACGCGCCGGTGATCAGGGTGGTCCTCTAGTCAAAATTCAGCGGCTGAGAGCGCGATTTGACGAGCACCTTTGGCGCTACAACATCGCTTATGTTCTAAGTAATACACCCTACCTTCCCGATATGGCGCTCACCCTCCTGAGGGCACGCGGCATTCCCATTGTTCACAATCAGAATGGCGTCTTCTATCCTGCTTGGTACGAGGGTGATTGGCAGCAGCAAAACCGGCGCATGGCCCGGTCTTTTCATTGCGCGGCCCATGCCTTCTACCAAAGTGAATTTTGCCGCAAGGCCGCCAATCATTTTCTGGGTGCAAGAGAGGGACCGGGAGAAATTCTTTACAATGCTGTCGATACGCAGAGATTCCGCCCCCAAAGCGATGCTACCAGGCAGCACTTGAACGGAATAACGTTTCTGCTCACCGGGAAAATCGGTGCTCATTTGTTCTATCGCGTAAAATCCACGCTGCAAGGCCTCGCCGAGGCACGCAAGCGTGGCCTTGAAGCTAAGCTTGTGATTGCCGGAGGTCTGGAGCCGGCCGCCCAGAATGCGACCCGGCAATTAGTCGCCGATCTTAAGCTTGACGGTTGTGTTCGGATCGTTGGGCCATACAGCCAAGCTGAGGCTCCCGTGCTCTATACTTCGGCGCAAGCATATGTCACGACCAAGCACCAGGATCCGTGCCCTAACGCGGTCTTGGAAGCCCTAGCATGCGGGCTGCCGGTTTTGTATTCCAACACAGGCGGAGTCCCGGAACTCGTCGGTACCGAGGCCGGTGTCGCCATGGATTGCGACGAGGATTGGGAACGCCCCCACGTCCCTTCGACGCGTGATATTGCCGACGGCATGTTCCGGATCGCCGAGCGCGCCGCCGAAATGTCCGGCGCCGCCAGGGCGCGCGCCGTATCGCTTTTCGATATTCGCGACTGGCTCAACCGTCACGACCTGATTTTTCGTCAACTCTTGCAGCAGCGGAGGTGATGGCCGTGCGCAAGCGCCTTCTCCTCAAACTTGCAACGCTGATCGCGTGGATATACCGGCTCATTCCATTCCGATTGCGTGAAACGCTGATCTTCGGAGAACTGATTCTGGAGTCGCGAACGGGCGATCCGGCGAGCACACTTAAGCGCCTGTTCACACTCCAAGACCGGCTGGATTTAGTGATAAACGAGCGAGCCGTTGCTTACGGAAACGGCGAGCACCCGAAGCATCGCCTGATGGCGTACCACGACTTTTTCGTCGAACGCATCTCTGCCGGAAGTGCCGTCCTGGACATTGGCTGTGGATACGGTGCGGTCGCACGCAGCATCGCGCAACGTGTCCGCGATGTCGCGGTGACCGGGATTGATCTGGACCAATCCCGTCTTGGCCAAGCTATTGCGGCCGAGAACCCGGCAAACCTGAAATTTGTTCTGGGCGATGTGCTCACGGACCTTCCCCCGGGCCATTGGGACGTGATTGTTCTGTCCAATATTTTGGAGCACATCGACCAACGCGTCGACTTTCTCATGAAATTGATCGCCAAAACGAACGCTGGAAAGCTGCTTGTTCGCGTCCCCCTCTTCGAGCGCCATTGGCATATCCCCTTGCGCGCCGAACTGGGCATCAATTATTTTTCCGATTCAACGCACTATATCGAACACACCCTCAAACAGTTCGAGGATGAGATCACGGCGGCCGGCCTTAAACCGGTCGAGATAGTGCTGCGCTGGGGTGAAATCTGGGCCGACTGTCGGCCATGACGGACGCCAAGAACCGCTTCCAGACGCCAAAAGTCAGTGTCGTCGTTCCTTGCTACAATGCTCACGCCTTTCTCGGCCGCGCGTTGGATAGTGTCCGCGCCCAAACCTTCCGGGATTTTGAAATCATCGTCGTCAATGACGGCTCAACACATCCGGACACGCTTGCTTATTTGCAGACCCTTGGCGATGACGTGAGGTTGGTTTGCCAAGAAAACCTGGGGTTGCCGGGCGCCCGCAACACGGGATTTCGCGAGGCGCTTGGAGAGTTTGTGCTGCCGCTCGACTGCGACGATTGGATCGAGCCAACGTTCCTGGCCAAAGCAATCGCCCTTCTTGAGGCCGACCCCGATCAGACCTATGCGTTCGCACATATCGCCTTGGAAGGGAATGAGGCAGGCGTCCTGAAAAAAACCTACAACTTCTTCGAGCAGTTATTCTTGAACCACGTTCCCTACTGCATTTTCATCCGCAAACAGATTTGGCAGCAAGTCGGAGGCTATGACGAATCTATGACGCGGGGTTGCGAGGATTGGGAATTTAATTTGCGCCTTGGCATTTCCGGTTTTTATGGCCTAGCCGTCCCCGAGCCTCTTTTCCACTATCACGTCAGCACGACGGGAATGCTGCAGAGCCTGACATCGAATCTCTATGCAGAGATTTGGTCAGGGATACAGGAAAAGCATAAGGACTCTTACTCGCTTGGCTCTCTCATACGGGCTTGGGTCAAATGGCGTAGAATCCCCTCCAACCGCTTTCTACCCCTATATTTCATATATTTTCTGGCGTATTCGACCCTTCCCCGGTCGATCTTCATGGCCCTCTATCGGCGACTTTTGTCCTTCTCACGAGCCGCCCGCATTCGCGCCGCCGCCAAACCAAACGGCTAGCTGCTCCCAACAAAGAAAGCATCGGCGGGCGAATTGGGCAAAGGTGAGGAAAGACCGCGACGGATTGGCTGGGGCGGGAGGGTTCGAACCTCCGATCACGGGATCAAAACCCGATGCCTTACCACTTGGCTACGCCCCATTTATCGCCGACGGCCGCAACCTAGCGCCGTTCCCCCGGTGTCGCAACGGCC
>Ga0209633_10000904_pt1 | contig 32599 bp, 22 predicted proteins | sample Cruoilmetagenom1_FD_187290 | JGI IMG/M metagenome (GOLD analysis project Ga0209633, IMG submission 187290) | Oil polluted marine microbial communities from Coal Oil Point, Santa Barbara, California, USA - Sample 1 (SPAdes) (version 2) | ecosystem: Environmental > Aquatic > Marine > Oil seeps ... | reverse complement strand
TTATTGCTAACTTCTAGTTTTCTATGAAAAGCCTGTAAAAGAATTTTTTTGAAATAATATCCTAAAATATCATCCCCATTTCTTACTCAATTTTACGCTGTCAATTCTTTAATCTTTCAATGAACTTGTTTCTTTTTCTCTTTAAGCGGGTGCAAATATAGAAAGGTTTTTATCTCCTGCAAAACTATTTTGCTTTTTTTTAAAAAAAATTTTAAAGTTTTTTACAACTACTTAATTATCAGTAATAAACCCTTTAAATAACGGGATGCAAATCTAATTGAATTCTATACTATTTTGAATAATTTAAGCAGGAAAGTTATTAACAAAAACTCTACAAATGACAATTTAAATCAAGACCCTGAATTTAATAGCTGATTTTTAAACACTTGCAATCTATTTTCAAAAGGCACTACTTGAAATTTTAAGATTTTTTGAGATTTTCTTAAGTCAAATCCTGTTTTTGGAGGTCGTTTAGCAGTTTGATTAAGTTGTGAAGTGGATATTCGCTTAATAAATGAAGCATCTAAATCAAAAGCATTAGCTATTTGTAATGTTATTTCATAAATACTTAACAATTCACTACTTGATATATGAAATATACCATATGCCTCATGTTGAATTGCCAACAGACAGGCATGTGCTAAATCGTCAACAAAAGTTGGCATTCTATACTGATCATCAACAATAGTAACCTCTTGTTTATTTTCTAAAGCGTTTTTAATCCATAATACAATATTGTTTCGCGGCATATTATCAACCAAACCAAAAACCAATATAGTTCTTAATATGGTATGTTTAATATTCGCTTTTTTTATTAGTTCTTCAGATTTCAATTTTGAAAGACCATAATAATTAATCGGATTTGGTTTATCATCCTCTTTGTACGGACCATTTTCTCCATCAAAAATAAAATCTGTAGAAATATGAATTAAATGGCTATTGTGTTTTTTTGCAGCATCGACCAGTGTTCTAACAGCCTCAATATTTATTTGATCACATTTTGTCTTTTCTACTTCGCATTGATCGACATTAGTCATAGCGGCACTATTAATGATATAATTTGGTTTTATATCATTTAGAAGTTGCGTCAGTTTTTTTTCATTTGTGATATCTATATTATAGTAAGTATAGTTATTTGTTGATTCATTTCGATTTTCTCCTCGAGAAAGTGCAATTACCTCAAAATCATCTTTAGAAGAAAATAGATTAATTAATTTTTGACCTAATAACCCATTACTTCCTGTAATTAGAATTTTATTTCTCATTAAAATAATTTATTGAGATTTTTTATTTGTTCTAAGCTACCTAATACAATTAATTTAGAATTTGATATTAATTGTGTTTCTGCCTCAGGATTGATAACATACTCACAGTCTGGAGTTTTAAAACCTATAACGGTGCATCCCGTTTTTCTCCTCACATCTAAATCTCTTATTGATTTTGATAAAAATTCTTTCGGTAAATCTTCAACCACAATTTCCTCTATATGCGTTGCATTATCCGAATCTATCGACAACATATCTACAAACTCAACTATATCTGGTGTAACCAATAAGGAAGCCATATGATCACCTCCTAATTTATCAGGCATAATAACATTATCAGCACCCGCAATCCTTAACTTACTATCGGAAGAATCATTAGAAGCTCTACTGACTATCGTTAAATTGGTATTAAATTGTCTAGCTGATAATACCACATACAAATTATCTGCATCTGATGGCAATGCGGAAATCAAATTTTTAGCTTTTTCAACACCTGCTTTTTTCAAAATTTCGTCATCGGTTGCATCTCCTTTAATGTATAAAAATCCTTTTTCATCAAATGTTGCAATATTTTCTTCACTATTCTCAATTATAACTATCTCCTTATTATATTTACTTAATTTGGCAACTGCTTGCTTTCCGTTTCTACCATAACCACAAACAATAGTATGGTCTTTTAGTTGTTCAATTTTCTTTTGCACTTTTTTAAATTTAAGTTTGTAAAATAATTCACCACTTGCAATATATTGAGTAAATATTGATGCCGCATAACCCAAAGTGGTAACACTCATTAAAATTAGAAAAACTGTAAATAATCTTTCATTTTGTGTTAATGGGTGTACTTCTCCAAAACCAACGGTCGTAATAGTAATTACAGTCATATACAAAGCATTGATAAAAGTGTCATCAGAAAAAAACATATACCCCCCGACACCTATGACTATCACTGCTACAAACAGCATTAATGCTCTGTATAATTTAGATTGAAACATATTATTCATTTTATAAGTCAAATACTGAACTTCGTTTGGTATAGATCATATCTTTTAATTTGAGTAAAAACGCAAGTGTTAGATAAATACCAAACCAAAACCCTAGTGTAACAAATGAAATGTACACAAAAAAAAGGCGCACATTTGTAACCCGAATTCCTAACTTATCAGCTAATCTAGAGGAAACATCAAAGCCTCTTTTCTCAAAAAAATATCGAATAGAATGTATCATTTTCAGCTCAAATAATTTTGATGCAATTTAATGATTATTATTAATTATTACACTCAATCATAGATAATTGATAAAACATCAATACCTTAATTAAAATTATTGTGTTTGATTAGAATCCAAAGACCTTAAATATAAAAAGTAATATTAACTTTTTATATTTAATTCTATTTGTCCCTAATTAGTTTTTAATGAAATCAACCTTCAAAGTCATTTAAAAAGAAATCTTTTTCTTTAGGAATTATAAATCTACAAGTGCTGACTCTACCCATTAATAGATACCTGTTTTTTGAAATAATGTTATAACAAAAATCACTTATCCATAAAGGAATTACATTTAAATAATATATATATTTAAATTTTGAGTCTAAATATTTCATAATTTTAAGAAATGCTTCGGACTTTAGATAATGCTTTTTATTTTCAATTACAACAATTGAATCAAGTGAGATTTGTAACTGAAGTTTTAGTAAAATCCTTTGCCCAATTTCAGACTGAAAGGATACAAATTTTAGTATTTTTGACGGTCTATTATTCAAAATAAATTGAATTGAAGCATTACAAAATCCACATATACCGTCATAAATAACAATAACATTCTCTGTTAGCAATTTTTCTAATGTATCATCATTCATAACTTTTTCTTTTAAGAATGTACGAACTTGAAAACAATATCAAAATTAAGACTAACATCGATACTGTATAACCCGTTGTACTGTGAATTGCTCCAAAATAATCCGCGAATGGTACTAGGTTCATGTTACTATAGATTAAGAAAAAGAAAAGAATTTCGAAGAATTTCTTTGACTTTGTAAGCACATCAAAAAATACAGCTAGCATTACTATAAATAATGCTCCGAAAATTATATTTATCAAGGACATTATATCTAAACTAAACATATACCTAATTAACAAGGGCCCAGCAACGAACAATGCCAATAAAATACCTGCTACTAATCTCGCAATAAACAACCTCTGCAAAGGTTGGTATGAAGAAGCCACGAAATAATGTGTTCTATAAGTTTCATCCTTTGAAGCTAAATCTGACCAAGCTGAAATTTGCAGAAACCATAATAACGGCAAAATATAACGATGTGATATGCTTATAGGAACAAAAATCATGGTTATCATTCCACAAAACGTTAATACCAAAATCCATTTTGTGTTTTTTCGCAATAACATCATCACTTCTGCATAAATTAACGGTGATAGCTTTGCAGAAATTTCAACAGTTTGTGCAAGGTTTCTTAATTGAAATTTTGCTGTTTTTTTCAGAGGTCTTTCAAGAGAATTCTGTTGTTGGTTTTGCCCTTCTTTTATATTAAATCTATGAAAAAAGAAAGAAAGTATATATACCAAAACAATGGCAATAATTACCCAAAATAATCTTGCTAACAAATATTTAGTAGAGAAAGAAATACTTTCAATAGTAACTATTTTATCCATATCTCTTCCTCCAGATATAAAACCTATACTTAACTTTGTATTTTCTTTCTGATGCATCTCTTGAATTTGCTGTTCCACAACTTTGGCAGGATATTGTATTCCAAATACATCTGTAACAAAATTATTTTCTTTAGTTGTTGAAGAAAATAATACAAAAAAAAATGTAGAAAGAAATAATACATATTGTATCAATACTTTTTTAGTTAAAAACACCTCTAACAACAATGAAAAGCTCGCCACAAAAAACAATGATGGGACAACTATAATCAAATATGGAATTACAAAATCATACAATTGAAACGAATGTTCTTTTCCATATAAAAAAAATAATATTACACTTACAATTAAAATAAATATTAAAATGGTAAACAATATTAAAAAACTACTTGCTAACTTTGACAGAAGATATACTGCATTAGAGATTCTACTTGACCCTATTATATGCCCAATTCGTGTATCAATATCTTTCTTAACACTTCCATTAATAAGAAAAAATCCAAATAAAGAAAGAAATACACTAGACATTACAGCAGTTACAAAGCCAATCCAAGAAGCATTATATACACCTGTATAATTTCCAAAACGAATAGTTGAATAATTGGCCTCTGGAGCGGGTAAAAAACTAAAAGCAACATATAGACTTACAGCAATAGTGATTAAAAACGAATAGCTTCTTATGTATTCAAGATAATTCCCTTTGATAATACTTCTTAATCTAAACATATAATTAATTTTTGACTAGATAAATATAGGCATCTTCCAATGTTGCTTCAACTGCTTGTTCATTTTTGTTTGGCCGTTCAGTAATATATCTTACTCTAAAGTTATTCTGAATACGATAAGAACTTACAACGTTGTTGCAAGCTTTAAAATTGGGAATGTTATCTTTACTTACAACAGTTTCAAATACTTTTCCTTCAACAAGCTTTATGATATTATTCTGCGTTTCTTTTACGATTAAAGATCCTTTCTTCATAATCGCTACTTTATCTGCTATAGTTTCAATATCTGAAACAATATGAGATGAAAGGATGATAATTCTATCATTCGCTAGTTCGGATAACAAATCTCTAAATCGTAATCGTTCTTCTGGATCCAAACCAACTGTAGGTTCATCAAAAATAAGAATTTTTGGATTATTTAGTAATGCTTGTGCAATTCCAATGCGTTGAATCATTCCTCCAGAATACGTATTTAAATGATTTTTGGCAACTTCGATTAAGTTCACTCCTTCTAGTAATTGTTCTATTTTAGAACGCAATCCTTTTCCTCCTACACCTTTCATTGCAGCTATGTAAGTCAGGAATTCGTAAGCATTAAGATTAGGGTATACTCCAAAATCTTGAGGTAGATAACCTAGTATTTTTCGGATATGATTTGGCCTCTTGATAATATTTTTGTCATTCAAGAAGATTTCCCCGTCAGTAGGCTTATTAATTGTTGAAATAATTTTTATCAATGTAGACTTTCCCGCTCCATTAGGCCCTAACAATCCCAAAATTCCAGTAGAAATATTAATTGAATAATCCCTTAATCCAAATTTATTTGAGCCGTATTTTTTAGTAATATTTTTTATATCTAATTGCATATTAAACAAATTAATCAGTGAATATTCTAGAATAGAATTATCTCTTTAGTTACCTTTTTCTATAGTTCGTTGGAAATTTTCTTTCTTGGCAAATACCTCATTTACCGTAATGGACTTTTCATCACTTATCATTCCTTTAACTTCGTGTAATTGATTTTCAAATTCTTTTCTGTTTTCATAGGAAATTATAGTAGCATTAATAGACTGAAAGAAGCTATCAGATTCTAAAATCAATCCAGGTAAACCATAAAACATATATGGACCCCCGTTAACAGGGATTTCTGGAGTAAACCAAACGTACACTTTAGGAGCATTTTCTAAATAAGCTTTTTTACATTGATATCCATTGATTTTTTTTTGTTCGTCTGTAATTTTCCACTTCAAGTCTTTTACATTGCCCTGAAAATTAAAATCCTTACCCATAAAAAGTTCTTTTCCATAAAGGTTTCCTTCTACATTCTTATAGGTGAAATAAGTGTATCCTGAAACACTTAAACTTTTCACTTCACTAATGGAGTCAACAACAAATAAGGATTCTTTTGTTTTTAAGTCTTGATAAAAACTATTATGCACTTTATAGGCCCCCATCATACTCAACACTTTTGTCAATTCATCAGGGTTTTGAATTTGTTTTTTTAGCGTGCCAACTAAGAAATCCGAAATGTATCCACTTGTGTAACTCACTTTTAAAATGTTTTTATCTTTTGTTTGTGCATAACTATTTAATATAGAGCTTACACATAAAATTAGTACTAAAGTTTTAATTGTTTTCATGATATTTAATTTTAAAGGTTATAATTTGAATTTAATTCCAAATATTATATAATTTAAAGACTGGTTATTTATAATTGTGTTGGTAATACCATTTCTGATAATAAATTCAGAATTGTATACCTTATTTTCATAAAAAGATAATAACTCTCCTAAATGCCTAGCTTCCACACTAAACACCATATTATTTTTAGTATAAGAAAGCCCAAGATTTATATTCTTTCTGGAATACATAACGTTATTAATATTATTATTGTCGTATAAAAAGCTAACACTCCCTTTCCAATGCTTATTTCTTAAGAGCACTGAAAAAGCACTACTAGTATACAATGCATCATACTTTGCATTTTGAATATCGTCTGTGATAAATGAAATTTTTGAAGATAAACTAAAGTTTAAAAAATTATCTGTTATAGTTTCTATTTTAAGCTCAGGTGAAATATTTTTGGTAATCACATCAACTTTTTGTTGTGCAATCATTGATGAATAAGTTCCCTGATTGTATGCTACTGATGCTGCAATTTTTGTAGGATATTTGAGTGCATAGATTATTTTGGAATAAAACGAAGACGCTTTAAAATCTTTAGACTTATCAGCTACAAATAATTCAAATTCAGAAATTCCATCTTGCTGTTGAATAAAACTTCTTCTTAACAAATTCTTTTGATTACTATATGAAAAAGAAAGTGAAAATATTTCTGCATCAAACAAATTATTATAGTTATAACTAGTAGAGAGATTGGTTGAAATAGCAGAGTTTAAAGGAAATAATCTATTTCCATTCCAAACACTATTAAATGGTTGAATTGTATTAATTCCTGATGCTATTTCATTGAATTTCCTAGACCGTGAATAATTTATATAATATCTATTTAATTTATTTTCATAATCCAAAAAGAGATCTACTGGAATAAATATAGAATTATCAGTTTGGCCAAATACAGCATTATTTTTAATAGGATTTGCACCTATAGTAAATTCATAATCTAGGTATTTAAATATATTCTTTCCTCTTATATCAAGATTAAACAGGTAATTATTTTGTTTTCTTTCTACAAGTATCGCATCATTGCTATTTCTATCTTTAATTATTTCATAATTATTACTATATTCTACCGAGAATAATGGAATAAATGCATCTGAAAACTTATATTTTACACCAATACTTCCTTGTGTTACGTTTTTTGAGAATCTATAATTCTGTTCGGTAGATTGCATCACTATATTTTGCTCTATTACATAATCATTTAATAGTTTACTCTCTTCATTATAATATGTTGCCCTAGTCTCTAAAATTAATTTCTTTTGTAACTTACTTTTTATAGAAATTTGATGAAAAGAAGAAAATATTGTATTTAAATTATTAGAAAATGTTGTATTACGACCATTTTCATTTCCATTTTCAAATAATTGATTTTCTGTTGTGCTTTTATTTTTATTATCAATATAACTTATATTTAAATTATATTTTGCAATTGTCTTATCTGACATTTTATATGCTACTGACAAGGAGTTTAAAAAAGAATATAATTTTGTTTCTGTATAATTAAGAGTATTTATTAATGGTACATTTTCTAGGGTATTTGTATTTTGAATAATGCTATTTAATCTACTTGGAGCGATATAATAAAACAATCCTGATGTTTTGATTTTTGGAGTTTGATTTCTCAATGTAGCATTCGTACTAGTAAAAAGGTCTCTCTTTAAATTTTCGTCGGTTGCAAATAGTGTTCCCAATGTTTCTCCTTGGTATGGAGAGAATGGTTGTCCTTCACTAAACAATTTTTCTAACTCGTTTGAAGTTATAGTTGTTTTTCCGATGTTATTAGTATTATTTGTTAGAAAAGCATTTAAATTTTTAGAAAATAAAAACCCTTTTCCTTTAATTTCATATTTATCCTGATACCCAAACTTTCCTTCTAATGATCCATTCAAGATACTTTGATGCTTATTTTTAGTATCAATATTCAAAACACTTTCTTCATTTTCTTCAAAATCAAGAGAGAAATCATCATTGTAATTATTAATCACACTAATTCCTTTTATAATTTTATTTTCAATACTTTCCAGTGCAATACTATTTTGACTCACAAAAGAGGGTTTATTATTTACTAAAATTTTATTTATGTTTTTCCCTTTATAGATGATTGTTCCATCATCACTTAATCTAAAGTTTGGTATTTTCTTTAAAATTTCTTTGAGGTTATCATCTTCATAAAGATTAAATTTTTCTAAATCTAACCTCACAGTATCTTTTACTTTATTATTAGAAATGATAATTACTTCTTCAAGAGAGGCTGTATTGTCTTTTAACATGAAATTTATTTCAAAAGATTCTTGCTGTATATCTCTATTTGTAAAATGTCGTTTTTGTTTTAAATATGCGAGATGTGTAACTTCCAAGATATAGTTTTCCAATAATTGACTTTCAATTTCATACTCTCCTAATTCATTGGTAACCGAGTAGGATAATATTTTTTTATCATCATCATATAACACAACCGCCACACCTTCTATAGGGGCACTTAATGCATCCTGAACTCTGCCTTTGAAAGTAAAAGACTGAGCCATACTTACTAGTGAAAGCAGCATAAAAAAAACGGTAGTTATATGTTTTAAACTTATGTACGACATATTTATACTTTATATGATTATTAACAATGTTATTTGCTATACTACTTATATAGCAATACTATGTATACATATAAATTTTTTTATTTTTTACGAGTAATTTTTAACATAATTGTAAAGATGAAATATAATGTAAGCGCAACGAAAAACATTACCGGAACAAACCAATCTCCTAATACTTCAGTGGCGTTCTCAGAAGACTGTAACCTTCCTAAAGCAATAAATTCTCCGTCTTTGAGAAATAATCCCGTATCTTCAGGGTGAACTATTTTAATTGCCATAAAAATTCCAAACACAAACAAGCATATATATAATATCGCAAAAACCGTATAAATCATTCCACTTCTTATATTTAACAAAATAGCTTGAAAAATATGTTTAGGATTAAATGTACGTGTTGCTTGTTCGATTTTTTTTTCAGCAATCAATGGCATCAAAACTACCTCTGGATCACCCAATCGTTGCGTTATTTTTAATATTTTTTCCACTTGATTTTCTTTATTTGTATTTTGTAACCCTTCATAAATATGGCTATTAAATTCCATCAGAATATCTTCTTTATCACTTTTTGCTAATACAGTGATAGATCTACGCATTCTTCTAATGTAACTATCGTATATTTTTTGTGCCGATTTATTTTTAAAATCTATATCCTTCATTTTATTAGCTTTTGGATAGACATTTCCAGATGTTGCCAATACGTTTCCATTCCAGTTAATGTAGAAATACCAATGTCTGTAAGCTTATAATACTTTCTTGGTATACCCGAATCTTGCTCCGCCCATCTTGAGGTTACTAACCCTTCTTTTTTTAATCTATTCATCAAAGGGTATAATGTACCTTCTGCAATTTCTATTGTAGTAAACTTTCTCATCTGTTCAATTAATTCATATCCATAAAACTCATTGTTTTTTAATATGTTTAAAAGAATAAATGCTAAGGTTCCTTTCTTAACTTGTGACCGCCATTTATTAACAAATTCTGAATTCATAGTTCAAATACATATACTAAGAATAGTAATGTTATGTGTTATGTGAAATTTAGAGATATCACATCATTTGATTAGTTTTTACTACCAAATTCTCGGATTTATTATTTGCAAATGAGCTCCACCTAAAATAATGTCCAAAAGCTATAATATTAAGCAATGACATAACTAACCCAAAAGTGTAAAACTCCATAAATATCCCTATCGAAAAGTGCATTAAAATAACTAATACTAATGTTATTTTTCTTGTTTTAGGTATAAAAATCAAAACAAAATAAAATAACTCTAAAATAACAGTACCCAACGATAATATTTTGAAAAAAACTGGATAATCTGTCATTCCAATCGTATTTTCAATTGTACTATTAGTTGTGTACATGTTTATCACATACCATATTGCGTTACCATCGAACCAATCTGTACCTATTGCTTTACCTAATCCAGCAAAAAAATAAACAATACATAAATGCAATTGTAAAAATCTAATTATATATGAGTTTAATGATTTTTTGGATTTAATATCAAATAAGTATGTTGCACAAAGAAGCATGTTAATAAATAACATAAACGATGTAAAATAGTCTGCCCCATATGAAAACAAGAACGTGGAGTTTAATAATGTAAAATGAATAAACCAACTAATTACGGCAAAAAGAGTTCTTTTATAATTGGCAAGCAAGCAGCCTAAACTAAAAAGATATACACCTATAACAAACAGTAACGTTGCATTTTCAGATACTCCAATAATTTTAGACAAACTAGAAAACCAAGTTAATACCGGCTGATACCAAAAAGTGTGACGCTCATTAACAATATTTTGAATTAACCCCTGTTCACCAAAAATGTAAAACAAATCAGGAAGAATAATTAATATTTTAAATATCCCAAAAGCAGCAATAATTTTGATAATTGTATCTTTTTTTAAACAATAGTTATTCTCGAAAAGAAACTTGTCAATTTTAGTTTTCATTTTGAATATTTATTAAAATTTAACTCTATTTTTTTACTAGTAAGGTTTCTCTTCTAAGGCTATGACATTGTTTTTCAAGGCAGAAAAACCTAGTATTCTTTTATGTTGCACATTATACCCATCATTTTTAACTGTCTTCAAATCAGTATAGTTATGCAAGTCTAAGTAGATGTCAAGTTTTTCTATATCCGGATTATTAGAGAATAAAGATGAAGAAAGTGATTTTAGAATAATTTCTCTTTCTTCTTTATCAAAAATTTTGGAGCTTAAATGAAGATTCGTGCACCCATATTTAAGTCTTGATTCCTGAGTTTTAAACGGTAGATTTATCTCCTTTCCGTCAGCCATAAACAAGATATTCACTTTTGTCGGAGATATATTTGGAGAAAAAAAAGAATAACCTCTATTAGTTCCTGTATAAATTGAATAGAAAAAAACGAAATCTGTCAATTGTTTTGGCAATGTATACATATCTGTTTTTTTTACTATGAACTGACCAACAGGATTGAGCTCTTTAAAAGTAGTTTCATCAATAAAACTTGAGAAACTAGAAAACCCGATAATTAGCATAAATAATATATGACCAAAAAGATACACTACTAATATTTTTTTTAAAATTACCATTGTGCTTTTATTATAATTTGTTTGTCAATTGAAAAACATTTTTCTTAGGTTATAGAAAAACAAGTTTCATTAATAAACACTAATGAAACTTGTTTTCAAAAGAACTACTACTCTTGAGTTCCGTTATAAACATAATGCTTAGAAACAAATGTCCATGTTATTTCTTTTTGTAACATTTCGTCAAAATTTTCAACGGTGTTAATATCTACACCGTCCATTGATACTGGTTGTGCGTTAGTTGTTGAAATAGAAGATAATCCAACTACAGCTACAATAGCCAATGCTCCTGCGAATTTTAATAATTTACTTTTCATAATATAAAATTTAAAAATTTACCTACTCTATTATTAAGGCTTTTCGGTTTTCGCCTTATTACTATCGATAATAATTATTCAAATTTATTGTAGAAATTACTGCATACATGAATTTAAAACATAAAAAAAGTAAGGCTAATCCCTACTCTTTTATCTTTCAATATTACTAGTCAAATAAAAGAGTTTACTCAAATTCAACTTATTAAGAAACATATAGAAACAGGGTTAGCCCAAAAGATTAAACTAATAGAATTTATATTGTAAGATGAACAATTAAAAAATTGATTTCCTAATATGATTATTGGCATTTCTGATAAACAAATAAAATAACTAGTGAGTTTCGCAAATCACTATCAACAATAAAAAATAAGAAGACAGTCTATTCTCTGCTACTAAAGATCTCCTAGTTTTTAAAACAAAAAAACTATGAGTCTATTTTTTATTCGTTCAAAAAAACTAAAAAAGGTTGTCAAAAATTCAATTATTCACTTAGAGAATAATGAGATTGATAAATTAAAAATAGGAAAATATCCCTAAATTAATTATTTACAAAACGGACATATACTTATGAAGTAAAAAAGAATTTTATAGAAAAAATAGTTCTAAATTTCAATTGAGAAAACATCCAAATTTAAAGGGTGATGCAAATTCAAAGCATGAATAAGCATTTTCTTAATATTAATAGTACACCTTACATAAAAGTCAATATAATATAATTTATCTTCCGACAATAATAGATGAACAGAAAAAAATAGGTTTGAAGCCAATTTCGATGTCATTTAGTATCTACTTCTAATCTAAGGTATAAAACAGTCTTCGAAACTCATTAAATGAATACATTAATGAAACTTTAAATTAAAGGTTTAATAATATCGCTCAAAAGAATTAAATCTATAATAATAAAAGACGATATTTAAGTGATCATATAAAAATCCAAACTATATAGATAAAATAACCCTTGAATCTAGATTCAAAGGTTTGATTAAAATATTATAATTGTCAGCCTATTTTAAGGTGATTCATTATTTAAACTACATTATATAAACCCTTTAGTTCTAGCTTTTATAAGTAACTCTTTATCATCTACAGTCTCGACATTAAATATTTGCTTCAGATGACGTTTTCGTTTTTCAACACCTGCGATGGAGAGTGGTAATATTTTGGGAAGATCTTTCATTTTTGTACCTATGGAAAGTTCATAAAGCAATGTTCTATCTATCTTATCTAACAAAAAATCATTAGAGACTTCTTTACGCAGTAATTTTACAACTGACTTACTATAATAAGGAGGGTCAACAATTACAGTTTTAATAGCAATCACTAATTCCTTCGGAGTTATATCATTTTTTATTAAAAACCCATCAGGATTAATACTTTTAAAAATACTATGAATTCTATAGTTATCATTAAAGGTTGTCGAAATAATAATCTTTGTATTCGGCAGAAGCTTGTTTAGTTTTAAACCCAAATCTTCTCCCGATAAAATCTTTTCATCTTTAGATGGCGGCAACCTTATATCTAAAAATACAATATCGAGTTTTTTATTATTCACTGAAAACTTTTTGATCATATCAAAGGCTTCATCACAATTATGAGTCACCTCAATTTTAAAAGATATTGTTTTATCTTCCTTACTAACATAGTTAAAAGCACTTTTGTATGCTTCAGAAATTAGTGGATGATCATCTATTATTAAAACTTTGTGTATTTTATTATCCATAGTTTACTTTTTTAAATTGGAATTGTAAAATGTATTGTAGTACCTTTATTAATTTCTGAATAAATATGAAAAACACCATTCAGCTTTTCTATTCTTGATTTTATGTTTTTAATTCCAATGCCTTTTTTACTTGATTTAATTACAAACCCCACTCCATTATCAATAACTTTTATAACTAATTTTCTGTTTTCAATTGAGAAATCTAATATAACAATACTTGCTTCTGCATATTTAATACAGTTTTGCAATGCTTCTTGTAATATTCTATACAAATTTACCTTAATCTTTTCATCAATTCTTCTCCAAGCTATATCTTCGCTATTATTAAACTGATAAGTAAAATTACCTATTTTACTTTTATTTTCAAGAAACTGATTTATTATTGTAACAAAATTGATTTCGGAAATGTTAAAATTGTTATTTAATTTATGAGACACCTCCCTTATTTCTTTTTCTATATCTTGTAACTCGTTTAAAAAGAAGTGATGCTGTTTTAAAGTATCACTACTTCCTTTAATATCCAAAAACCCTAAACCAACACGAGTACCAAATAATTTTCCTAAAACACCATCATGTAATTCTTCTGATATCCTATTTCGTTCTTTTATTTTTTCCTCTTCTAATTTAGCCTGTTGTTTCAAAGTTAGAATATAAATTTCTTCATTCGCCTGCTGTTGCTCAGTTTCTAAAATCAACCTCTCATTTTTCGATTGTTGAACTTTAAGAAAATACATTAAAAATAAGGCCAGTAAAACTCCCAATCCAGTAACCAATATCCATATTTTTTGTTGTACTAAAATTCTAGTCTCTTCAATATATTCATCCGTTTCATAAGATATTCTGGTGAATTTATTTTGGATTTTACGTTCAGCATGTAATAAGCTATCGTTAAAGACTATATACTTATTTAAATGTTCTTTACCATTTCTCACATCTAGGTTTGATAATAATTTTAGGGATGCCAGATAATCTCGATTATTCTTTATTTCTTTAGCTAATACATTTGCCTTTTTTCCAAAATAAATGGCACTAATTGTATCCCCATAAGTGTTATAATATTCTGACAAGTGTAGTATATTAATAAGAACACCCTCCCTGTCTTCTAAACTATCTCGTATTTTTAGAGCTTCATAAAACTCTTGCTTTATATTAACTGAATCTTTGTTTAATAGTTTTGTATACGCTCTGTTGTCTATAAGTTTCGCATATAACTTAATATTTTTAAATTTTAAACTATCATTATTGAGAGCAACATTAAAATAACTAATTGCCATTTTATAAGCTCCTTTATCATGATAAATAAGTCCACCGTCATTTAAACTACTTTCATATAGGCCTTTCTTTTCTCTTACTTTATTCAAATACTCTGTTGCCTTTTTATGATAAAACAACGCTTTATCATATTCTCCAAGCTCTTTTTGTAAAATAGACAAATGATTGTATGAAGAGTATAAGGCTTTGTGCTTTTTTAAAAATTTATACTTTGAAATTGCTTGTATTATCAAACCTTCACTGCCCGTGTAGTCTCTAAAACGACCTCTTATAAAAGCCATATTATATAACATTTTAGCAGCATAATACTCATGATTTATACTTTCAAAAAATTCATATGCTTTATTATAATGATGATAAGCACTATCATAAACTAATCGATTTGTATAATAATTTGAGTAATTCCAATGTGTATCCGCTAATGTAAAAGTATCTTTGAGTTTTAATGCTAATTGATAAGCTTCTTCGTTTAAAGATTTAAAATTAATAGTGTCATTTATATTTAAAAATTGATACGCAATTTCACTTAATTTTCGACTTACAACAGTATCAATCTGCCTTAATTTTAAAGTTTCGTACGACTTTTTTAAAAACTTCTCTCGTACTACTAATGAATTTGACTTGTTTTTTGATAATTTCATCCATACCGAAATACTATCATTTATTGGCTCTTGCTGCAATTTAACTTCTTTTTTGAGGTGGCAACCTTGAATAACAATAGATAATAATAAGCATATGGCAATTGTTTTGTATATTACTTTTAACTTCAATGGTCAATTTATTTAAAAACAAATTTAAAAAAAGCCTTCAATAAATCATTAAAGGCTTGGATAATTATATTATTCAAAAAATTACCCGTCTTTTTCATTATCAACAGTACTACTTGTTTCTCCCCCTGTGTCCTTAGTATTTTCAGAGATATCTGCTTGTTCACTGACACTTGCTTGTTCGTCCTCAAATACGGAATCAGTACAAGAAATAAAAAGGATAGAAAATAAAATTAATACAAAAATACTTTTTAAAGTTTTCATAATAGGAAAATTTAAGGTTAAATAATGATTTACTGAGCTATTATAGAGCAGTCGTTTTAATAAAAATATTTCAAAACATTTTTATTATTACAAACATATGTTGCATCTATTTATGTGAGGTAGGGATTGTTATTACTAAAAATAAGGGCTACGCATACTTTTTAGAATTATACCTTATCACAACAAACATCTTTAACTCTATCTTAAAATTTAATTGTTTATTAAAAATTCATTTGATATAATTATCTTTGTAGCTTGCAATTTTTTAAAATAATGCCACAAAAATATATAGAAGTTCAAGGAGCTAGAGTCCATAATTTAAAGAATATTGATGTAAAAATACCTCGCGAAAAGCTTGTTGTTATAACAGGGTTAAGCGGTAGTGGTAAATCTTCTTTAGCTTTTGACACTATCTATGCAGAAGGTCAACGTAGGTATATTGAAACTTTTTCTGCCTATGCACGCCAATTTTTAGGGGGTTTAGAAAGACCTGATGTTGATAAAATTGACGGATTATCACCAGTTATAGCCATTGAGCAAAAAACTACAAATAAAAATCCGCGTTCAACAGTAGGCACTATTACTGAAATATACGACTTTTTGAGATTATTATTTGCTAGAGCTGCTGATGCTTTTTCATACAATTCTGGCGAAAAAATGATTAGCTATTCTGATGCTCAAATAATCGAGTTAATTTTACAAGATTTTGATTCTCGTAAAATAAACATTCTTGCTCCGGTTATAAAATCGCGAAAAGGACATTACAGAGAGCTTTTTGAACAAATTTCTAAACAAGGTTTTGTTAAAGTTAGAGTTGACGGAGAAGTGAAAGATATTGAAAAAGGAATGCGTTTAGATCGTTATAAAACACACGATATTGAAATTGTTATTGATCGATTAAAAATTGACAATACTTCTGAAAAACGTTTGCAAGAAACTATAAAAACGGCTATGTACCATGGTGATGATGCAATTTTAGTGCTTGATTCTGAAAATAATACTTTACGCTATTTCAGTAGAAGTTTGATGTGTCCGTCAAGCGGAATTTCTTATCCCAAACCTGAACCAAATACGTTTTCATTTAACTCACCCAAAGGCGCTTGTGATCATTGCAACGGATTAGGAAGGGTCAATGAAGTAAATATTGATAAAATCATTCCGAATCAAAAAGCGTCAATTCTTACCGGTGGTATTGCTCCGCTAGGAGAACAAAAAAGCGCATGGATTCTTAAGCAGATTGAACTCATTGCAGAGCGCTATAATTTTACATTAAGTACACCCATTGAGAAAATACCTAAAGAAGCCTTAGATATTATTTTATATGGTGGTAATGAAAAGTTTGAAGTAATTTCTAAACAATTAGGGATTACCAGAAATTATCAGATCGATTTTGAAGGTATTGCGAACTTTATCAAATATCAATTTGACGAATCTAACTCAACTTCGATTAAACGCTGGGCCTCATCATTTATGGATGAAAATAGTTGTTCTGTTTGTAAAGGGTCTCGTTTAAAATTAGAAGCCTTACATTTTAAAATTCAAGGTAAAAGTATTGCAGATTTGGCTGAAATGGACATTATACAATTGGCAAAATGGTTTGCTGGTATAAAGAAAAAATTATCTGAGAAACAACTTATTATAGCTTCTGAAGTACTAAAAGAGATAGAAACCAGAATTCAATTTTTGCTAGATGTTGGACTCGATTATTTAACCTTAAGCAGAAGTTCAAAAACACTTTCTGGTGGTGAAGCGCAACGCATTCGATTAGCAACTCAAATAGGATCACAGTTGGTTGGCGTGCTTTATATTTTAGACGAACCCAGTATCGGCTTACACCAACGTGATAATCAACGTTTGATTGATTCTTTACAAAAATTAAGAGACATTGGTAATTCTGTGATTGTTGTTGAACATGATAAGGATATGATTGAAAGTTCAGATTGTATTATTGATATTGGCCCAAAAGCAGGCAAACATGGCGGTGAAATTATCAGTAATACAACCTCTACAGAATTGTTAAGGAGTAATACATTAACTGCTGATTACCTTAACGGGATTAAAAAAATTGAAATTCCTAAAACCAGAAGAAAAGGAAACGGTAAAAAAATTATTTTAAAAGGAGCATCGGGTAACAACCTTAAAAATGTATCCATAACAATACCATTAGGTAAAATGATATGTGTTACAGGTGTTTCGGGAAGCGGAAAATCAACACTGATCAACGAAACCTTGTATCCTATTCTTAATCAATATATTTATAGATCGGTTAAAGAACCTATGCCTTATGAATCTATTAAAGGTTTAGAACATATTGATAAAATTATTGATATAAATCAATCACCTATCGGTAGAACTCCCCGTTCAAACCCAGCAACTTATACGGGTGTCTTCAGTGAAATACGAAGTTTATTTTCGAAAACACCAGAAGCCATGATTAGAGGTTATAAGCCAGGTAGATTTTCGTTTAATGTAAAAACCGGCAGGTGTAAAACTTGCGAAGGTGGTGGAGTTCGAGTAATTGAAATGAATTTTTTACCTGATGTGTATGTAGAATGTGAAACTTGTTTAGGTAAGCGTTTTAACAGAGAAACATTAGAAATACGATATAAAGGAAAGTCAATATCTGATGTGTTAAATATGACCATTAACGAAAGTGTATCATTTTTTGAATTGATTCCTAAAATTTATAAAAAATTAAAAACCATTCAAGATGTTGGTTTGGGTTACATCACATTGGGGCAACCTTCTACAACCTTGTCTGGTGGTGAAGCACAACGCATTAAGCTAGCAGCTGAATTGTCTAAAAAAGATACAGGTAACACATTCTATATTTTAGATGAACCTACGACTGGTTTACATTTCGAAGATATTGATGTGTTGATGAAAGTATTAAATACCTTAGCGGATAAAGGCAATACTGTTTTAATCATTGAGCATAATATGGATGTGATTAAATTAGCCGACCATATTGTTGATATTGGTCCGGAAGGAGGAAAAAAAGGTGGACAAGTTTTATGTATAGGTACACCAGAAGAAATTGTAAAGGATAAAAATAGTTATACTGCAAAATTCTTAAAAAAAGAACTAATTTAGCACGTTTGTCTTTTTGTTTTAATTAAACAGACAACTAAATAAATTATTACAAACATAATTGTTTTTAGTTATTGATTAATAATACGAATGAAAAGCTATAGTCTATAAACACTATAACTAATGAGAATATAATTTTGACTAACAATTAAAGTAACTAAAAATTAAAAATGTAACAATGGCGAAAGACACAAATCCAACAGATGATAGAAAAATAATTGAAAAATTTAAACATAAAACTTGGAATGAAATAAAAACCAATGATACCTGGGCAATTTTTAAAATTATGTCTGAGTTTGTAAATGGTTATGAAAAACTGAGCAAAATAGGTCCGTGTGTAAGTATTTTTGGTTCGGCCAGAACAAAACCTGAAGATAAATATTATAAACTTGCCGAAAGTATTGCTTATGAACTAACTCAAAATGGTTATGGTGTAATTACAGGTGGTGGACCTGGTATTATGGAGGCAGGTAACAAAGGAGCACATAGAGGCGAAGGTATTTCTGTAGGTTTAAATATTGACTTACCATTTGAGCAACATGACAATCCTTATATCGATGCAGATAAAAATGTACAGTTCGACTACTTTTTTGTACGAAAAGTAATGTTTGTAAAATACGCACAGGGATTTATAGTAATGCCAGGAGGCTTTGGTACCTTAGATGAGCTTTTTGAAGCTATGACGCTTATTCAAACTAAAAAAATTGGAAAGTTTCCTATTATTCTTGTAGGAAGAGATTTTTGGGGAGGAATATTTGATTGGGTTAAAGAAGTACTTATTCAAAAATATGGAAATGCAAGTGAAGAAGACATGAAGTTAATAAGAATTGTAGATACTGAACAAGAAGTTATAGATTTACTTAATAATTTCTATAAAAAATACAGCTTGAGCCCGAATTTCTAAAAATTCATAAGACTAGCTCAAGTCAACAAAATATTCAAAACTATTAATACAAAATGCGAAAGCCTCCGTAAAAAAACGAGAGGCTTTTGCTTTAAAAAGAGTTTAGTGGACCCTATTTTTTATAATCTACAATATAAAATTCTGTTCTTCTGTTCAATTGATGTTTTGCTTTGCTACACTTCACAAAATTTGCGCATTCATTTAATAATTCTGTTTCCCCAAAGCCTTTCCCACTTATTCTATCAGCATCAATCCCTTTAGAAATAATGTATTCAACAGTTGATTTGGCTCTTCTATCAGATAAGGCTAAGTTACTTTCATCTTTACCTCTAGCATCTGTATGCGAACGAGATTCAACAATTATCTCAGGATTCTTCTTCATTAAGTCTACTACTTTATCTAATTCTTGTGCCGCATCTGGACGAATGCTAGATTTATTTAAATCAAAATAAATTGGATTTATATTTAAAATCTTTTTTTCTTTAACCTTTTCGGGAGTTAAATCTAAAGAGATAGCTATTCCGTTCTCAACAACATCGTTTTTAGCGGCGATGTCTTTTTCTCCTTTTTGAAAATCCGTTTTAGCACCAACTATTTTATAAGATGCACTACATGCAATTTCAAAACTAAAAGCACCATCAAATTTTGTAGTTACACTTTGTAATTTATTTCCATCACTATCCAATAAATCAACAACTGCATTCATTAATGTCTTCTGAGTATCTTTGTTTTTAACAACCCCAGTTACTGCTTGCGTACATTCTATTCTTAACGGTGATTCTACATTAAAACTATAAATATCATCATCTCCCATTCCTTCTTTTCTATTCGAAGAAAAATATCCTTTATTTTGCTTAAGTATAAATGCAAAATCATCTGCTGCACCATTAATAGGTGTACCCAAATTTAAAATCTCTGACACAGAATTGTCATATAATTTAACCGCAAACACGTCTAGACCTCCTTTACCTTTATGACCTGTTGAAGAAAAATAAAGTACATTATCATCATTTACAAAAGGAAACATTTCTTTTTCTTTCGTATTAATCTTTGATCCTAAATTTTTAGGTTCTCCATAGGTACCATCAGCATTTACATTAACAACGTAAATATCTGTTTTTCCAATAGATTCAGATCTATCAGAAATGAAATATAATTTTTTATCATCTTCACTTAATGCTGGGTGCCCTGTTGAAAACTGATCACTATTGAAAGGTAATTTAACAATATCTGTCCACTCACCATCAGCTTTGACTGTAGCTTTAAACAATTGTAACTTTAAAACACCTTCAATATCATTTTTAGCAACATTATTGATAAAATTATTACTCGTAAAATATACTGTTTTTAAATCTTTGGTAAATTCTACATCAGCCTCATGAAATTTAGTGTTTACATTACCTTTTACTTTGTGTTTTCCTACAATTTCTCCTTCACCACTCACCAAACCTATATAGAGATCTAAATAAGGTTGTTCATTTGGTTTCCAAATATTTTTAACAATTGATCTTTTACTTCTTGGTGATGCAAAAACAACACTATCGGTTCCATAATAAGTCGTACCAAAATCAGCATATTTAGTATTGACATTAATATTCTTAACGGTATATGTGCCAGGTGTCGTTTGTGCAAACAATAACGCTGCACTAAACAATAGGACTATACTAATATATCTTTTACTCATGTCTTTCATATTTAGTTGTTGAATTTTGTGATTTTTCTTTGAAAAGTTCATTTTTAAGTTCATTTTTTAGTTAGAAAAATCTTGGTGACACTACATTATCTCTTGATAAATCTATATCCCATAATAAGAATACTTCATGAGACCCTGAATTAAAATCGCCTAAATTAGAAGTGGTATAATCATAGGCATATCCTATTCTGAAATCTCGAGTAACTGCAAAGTTTACCAAACCACTAATAGAATCATCTAATCTATAAGAGGCTCCTAACTCAACTTTATCATTGAATAAAAAGTTTGCCGAAATATCTACAGATAAAGGAGTTCCTCCTGCTGCTTTAGCCAACATAGAAGGTTTAAATTTTAAATTTTCCGACAAGTCAAAAACATAACCACTTGTTAAAAAATAGTGCGCTTTTTCAGAAGCCTTGGTAACACCATTACTCGTATCGAAATGTTTCGTTTCTAATACATTTGGCAATGACAACCCAGCATAAAATTTATCGGTATAATAGAAAACTCCAGCTCCAAAATTTGGAAAAGATCTATTTTCAAAATCTATAATTGATGGGTCGTTTGGATCAATAGCTATTAACGATGCTTCATTTAAATTATGAAACGTAAAACCTGCTTTTAAACCAAAAGCCAATTTGCCAACTTCAGAAGTATTAATAGTGTACGAAAAGTCTGCAAATACATTTTGCTCTTTTACTGGCCCTATTTTATCAACTATTGCCGAAAGCCCTAACCCCACTTTTTCACCGAATGGTGCATGAGTTGACAAGGTAAATGTTTTGGGTGCATCATCAATACCTACCCATTGCGTTCTTCCTAACAGACCAATACTTAGAGTTCCTTTTGAACCTGCATAAGCCGGATTCAATACATTCATATTGTACATATATTGTGTGTACTGAGGATCTTGCTGTGCATAAGAATTAATTGACAACAACAATGTCATCAATGCTAAAAATAATGTGATTTTTTTCATGTGGTAATATTTATTGTTTTTTAATGTTCACATGCTGTTCGTTAATAATCATTTTCTTTGTTAAGAAAAATTTTATAACGCTCGTTTCATGTGCTTATATTTATTTTTTTCAAAAGTCACATGCAGTCCACTAGTCATCTTTCTATCGATTGTTAGCTTTTTGTATGTTCGTCTCATGAATCTTTAATTTGTGTTTTTTTAAGGAGTGGAATAAAATCCACTCCTTAAATTAGCTTAACTACCTATTTAAATATATCCAACCAGATTCTGGTTTTCTATTATCCTCATTAAATTCAATTACATAGAAGTAGGTTCCTGTTGGCACCTTTTTACTATTATTAATAGTCATTCTACCGTCAGAGAAACCATCCCACCATAATGGTTGAGATCTTCCATTATTCTTATAGTCATATACTATATTTCCTAGACGGTTATAAATTTTCATTTCAAAATTTGGAGCCATATTTACAAGACCAACAACTTCAAAAACATCATTTATACCATCACCATCTGGTGTAAAGAGAGTAGGTGTTATAATTTCACAAACATCAGCATCTAAATAATCAGGTGTACCATCATCATCGCAATCATCATTAGTTGGATTACCATCAGCATCTGCATCTTCTTCTAAAGTAGTAATGCCATCGCCGTCATCATCGATATCCAAATAATCTGGAGTACGATCATTATCGGTATCATCATTTGTAGGATCTTCATCACTATCTAAATCTTCATCTACTGTATCTACTCCATCACCATCATCATCTGTATCCAAATAATTTGGTGTACCATCTCCGTCTGAATCATCATTGATTGGATCTCCATCATTATTAACATCTTCATCTATTGTATGCACTCCATCACCGTCATCATCTGTATCTAAATAATCTGGAGTACCATTGCCGTCAGTATCTTGAGTATCTCCTGTGTTTGGATTACCATCACCATCTGGATCTGGATTTTCATTTACAGTATCAACTCCATCACCATCATCATCTTGATCTAAATAATCTGGTATATTATCTCCATCGCTATCTAGTGTTTCTCCCGTTGTAGGGTCACCATCACCATCAGGATCTGAACCTTCAAATTCAGTATTTATACCATCGCCATCATCATCTTGATCTAAATAATCTGGAATACCGTCACCATCACTATCTTGAGTGTCTCCTGTATTTGGATTACCATCTTCGTCAGAATCTGGATTCTCATTTGCAGTATCGACTCCATCTCCATCATCATCTATATCTTGGAAATCATCATTACCATCACCATCAGTATCAGAAATTGTATAGTTTATGTTTCCGTCATCGGCTGGATCAACTGAATCTGGTAACCCATTCACACCAACTGATCCATCTAACATACCGTCTCCGTCAGCATCAACTCCTGCTGTTTGTCCTGACTCATAAATATCTAAAACACCATCACCATCTGCATCTAAATCAAAACTATCAATAGTACCATCACCATCTGTATCTAATGTCGGATCACCATTCTGTTCTTCTTCATCGGTAATACCATCATTATCGTCATCTAAATCTAAATTATCTGGAATACCATCATTATCATTATCTAGACCTTCTCTCCAATCTCTATCGCCTCCTGAAGGGTTATTATCAGGAAAATCTGTAGGGACTTGACCATTTGTTGGATTTGCTTGAGTATCATCAGCATCAAAAGCATCATCTAATCCGTCATTATCGGCATCGTTGCCTGAAGGAATTGTGTCTGCAGTTCCATCTCCATCTGTATCCCATCCTTCAACAACATCATCTGTATTATCATTATCTGAGTCTTCATCTAAATAATCTGGGTTATCTGTCTCATCTGTATTTATAGGATCGATCGCAGTACCTGTTCCTCCACCAATACCAATCGCGGTATTATCATCACCATCATAAGCATCATCTAGACCATCAGCATCATCATCAGTACCTGTTGGAGGATTATAATTTGCTGTTGATTGTGCTTCTATATTATCAACAATACCGTCATTATCGGCATCTATATCATGTATATCTGCAACACTATCGCCGTCAGAATCAGGATTAGGTAATGGATTAGCTTCAATACCATCATCAACTCCATTGTTATTGGTATCTACCATAGTTGTTGAATCACCAGATGTTGGATAATCAACTTGCGCATCACCATCTGTATCTACACCTCCTGCTTCAATAATATCAGGAATACCATCATTATCTGAGTCTAAGTCTAAACTATCTATAATACCGTCTCCGTCTGTATCGGTTGCTCCTTCATCTGTGTCTAGAATACCGTCATTATCGTCATCTAAATCAGCACTATTCGGAATGCCATCTCCATCAGGATCATCATTAGTATCATCTAAATAATCTGGAATTCCATCATTATCTGTATCGCGAGTGGCTCCAGTATTAGGATTACTATCATTATCAGGATTAGGCCCTTCATTTACAGTATCAATAGCATCGCCATCATCGTCAGTATCTATATAATCTGGAGTACCATCATTATCTGTATCTTGAGTTGCTCCCGTTGAAGGATCACCATCATTGTCTGGATTTGGATTCTCAAACTCAGTATCTACACCATCACCGTCATCATCGGTATCTAAATAATCTGGAGTACCGTCATTATCGGTATCTTGAGTGGCTCCCGTTGAAGGATTACCATCATTGTCCGGATTTGCATCTTCATTTATAGTATTTACACCATCATTATCATCGTCAATATCTAAATAATCTGGAGTACCATCATTATCGCTATCTTGTGTAGCGCCTGTTGAAGGATCGCCATCGTTGTCTGGATTTGGATCTTCATTTACAGTATCTACACCATCATTATCATCGTCTTGATCTAAATAATCTGGTGTACCATCATTATCACTATCTTGTGTAGCACCTGTTGAAGGATTACCATCGTTATCAGGGTTTGGATTTTCATTTACAGTATCTACGCCATCACCATCATCGTCGGTATCCAAATAGTCCGGGGTACCATCATTATCGCTGTCTTGAGTTGCCCCTGTAGAAGGATCACCGTCATTGTCTGAATTTGGATTCTCATTTACAGTATCTACACCATCGTTATCATCATCGATATCTAAATAATCTGGAGTACCATCATTATCACTATCTTGAGTAGCGCCTGTTGAAGGATCACCGTCGTTATCCGGATTTGGATTTTCATTTACAGTATCTACACCATCATTATCGTCGTCTTGATCTAAATAATCAGGAGTTCCATCATTATCACTATCTTGAGTAGCACCTGTTGAAGGATCACCGTCGTTATCCGGATTTGGATTTTCATTTACAGTATCTACACCATCATTATCGTCGTCTTGATCTAAATAATCAGGAGTTCCATCACTATCACTATCTTGAGTAGCGCCTGTTGAAGGATTGCCGTCGTTATCCGGATTTGGATTTTCATTTACAGTATCTACGCCGTCATTATCGTCGTCCTGATCTAAATAATCAGGAGTTCCATCATTATCACTATCTTGAGTAGCACCTGTTGAAGGATCACCGTCGTTATCAGGATTTGGATTTTCATTTACAGTATCTACACCATCATTATCATCGTCTTGATCTAAATAATCAGGAGTTCCATCATTATCACTATCTTGAGTAGCACCTGTTGAAGGATCACCGTCGTTATCCGGATTTGGATTTTCATTTACAGTATCTACACCATCATTATCGTCGTCTTGATCTAAATAATCAGGAGTTCCATCGTTATCTGTATCTTGAGTTGCTCCCGTTGAAGGATCGCCATCATTATCTGGATTTGGATCTTCATTTATAGTATCTACACCATCACCGTCATCATCGGTATCTAAATAATCTGGAGTGCCATCATTATCGCTATCTTGAGTAGCACCTGTATTTGGATCGCCATCGTTGTCTGCGTTTGGATTCTCATTTACGGTATCTACGCCGTCATTATCATCGTCAATATCTAAATAATCCGGCGTGCCATCATTATCGCTGTCTTGTGTAGCGCCAGTTGAAGGATCGCCATCGTTGTCTGGATTTGGATCTTCATTTACAGTATCTACACCATCATTATCATCGTCTTGATCTAAATAATCTGGCGTACCATCATTATCGCTATCTTGTGTAGCACCTGTTGAAGGATTACCATCGTTATCCGGATTTGGATTCTCATTTACTGTATCTACACCATCATTATCATCATCTTGATCTAAATAATCAGGCGTCCCATCATTATCACTGTCCTGAGTAGCTCCCGTATTTGGATCACCATCATTGTCTGGATTCGGATTCTCATTTACAGTATCTACACCATCATTATCATCATCTTGATCTAAATAATCTGGAGTACCATCATTATCACTATCTTGAGTAGTGCCTGTATTTGGATCACCATCGTTGTCCGGATTTGGATCTTCATTTATAGTATTTACACCATCATTATCATCATCGACATCTAAATAATCTGGGGTTCCATCGTTATCACTATCTTGTGTAGGGCCTGTTGATGGGTCACCATCGTTATCCGGATTTGGATCTTCATTTGCGGTATCTACACCATCACCATCATCATCAATGTCCAAATAATCCGGCGTACCATCATTATCACTATCTTGCGTAGCGCCCGTTGAAGGATTACCGTCGTTATCAGGATTTGGATTTTCATTTGCTGTGTTTACACCGTCATTATCATCATCAACATCTTGAAAATCATCTATACCATCATTATCAGAATCTGTAATTGGATAGTTTATATTTCCATCATCCGCAGGATCTACAGAATCAGGTAATCCATTTGCACCTACTGCCCCATCTAACATACCATCATTGTTTGCATCTACTCCTGTTGTTTGTCCTGACTCATAGATATCTAAAACGCCATCACCATCAGCATCTACATCAAAACTATCAATGATACCATCATTATCAGTATCTAAGTTTGGGTCTCCATTTTGTTCTTCTAAATCGGTAATACCATCATTATCATCATCTAGATCAGTAGCATCATCTACGCCATCCCCATCATTATCTGGTAACACCGTAATTGTTACAATAGCAGTCGCACAAATTGGAGGATTTACAGGTGTTATACCATCTATATCTACAGTATTACACACTTCATATTCAACCGTAGCAGTTGATCCTTCTTCACCAGGTACTGGAGTATAAGTCATTTCTCCAGTAGTTGGGTTAAAAACAATTGTACCTGTAGCGGTTCCATTACCGGTATCTGTAATAGTTATATTCGAACCAGGTGAAAAATCATCATTTGTTAAAATATCAACAGTGCTACTAGCACCTTCTAAAACAGTTAAAACATTGTCATCGGCAGTTGCCACTAGAGGATTTAGATCAGTATTATCTGGATTACCATCATTATCATCATCGTCATCACAGAAATCACTAAAACCATCGTTATCAGTATCAAAAACTTCTAAGTAATCTTCTGTTCCATTTGTAGGCGCATTATCAACTGGTGTTGCATAACTGGCACCTATCACCAGACCATCGGCAGTTATATCAACTCCAACTACAGTACCTACTATACCTCCATAGGTTCCATCATCATTTGTATCAGCATTTAAATCACCATAAGCTTCATCGGCATCAAAACATCCATCACCATCACTATCTAAATCTAAATGATTTGGAATAGAGTCGGCATCAGTACTTGCTTCATATACATCAGGTACACCATCACTATCAGCATCTGTATAATCTGTAGTAGTACCATCTGCATTTGTAACATAAGTAGGGTGATCTCCTGTATTATCTACTGTATCTAAATAATTAGGTAAACCGTCACCATCATGATCTCCATTTGGATCGTTTCCATTTGTTTCTACCACATCTAAAATACCATCATTATCATCATCTAAATCTAAATCATCTGTAATACCATCACCATCAAAATCTCCTAAACACACCGCAAATAATGGCGTTCCAATAGGAAAGTCATTATCATTCATGTCAAAATCTTTCAAAAAGCCACTTCTCGCATAATTATCGAACTCAACAATATTAACGTCGTTATATTCATACATAACTCTACTTGTAGGTCCGCCACCCTCACCTTGAGTACCTACCGCATTCAAATCTGGCGGAACATTATCTATTATTAGATTTGTTGGGATAGCTGTTGCAGTAAAACGAACATTTGCACCACAATCGGTGGCTAATGCTTCATTATTTGGCCCATCAATGTCGTTAATAACAAATCTGAAATCGTTTAAAGGAATTAATGTCGTACCATCTGCTTCAAGAAATGAATATTGTATTCTTGCAAGACTTCCAGGAATTGTTGAAACAGTTGAGTTTGAAGTATAACGGATATTATCTCCTTGTTTAGTAAACCTCCCTGGTTGACCACTCAATCTTCGCGCTCTAATAAAAGCTAAGGTTGGAATGCCTGGAGACGTTGCTGTAAAAAGTGCATTATCAGTGTTGCTTCCAGACGACACACCCGTAACAGTAACTAACTCAAAATTTTGCCCAATGACCTCATTAGTTCCAAATATCGCGACACAGAAAAAAACTGCTAGCAATAACTTTTGTTTATATATAAACATTTGTGGAAAAAAATATTTTCTTTTCATAAATTAAATTATTGAAATTATTATTAAATTTTATTTTGATAAAATGAATACACAATAGAATAATAAACACATCATATAATAATGACTGTAGAAATTCTTAGTGTTTTATTATTTGCAAAAAACTAGATTGGAATTAAAATTGAAATATTTTAATTGCAGTTCTCTATTAAAAAGTTTATGTTTGTGTCTTTCACTCTTACTATTAAAAGTGGGAAAAGTGTTTCCAAAAAATATTGTCATGTTAATTGATTTTTACTTGTAATTATTAGTTAATTATGATGCTGCCCCGGTTATAGTAATGCTCTCAAACGTTTTCTATAACTTGGGGTTTTTTTATTATATATTATGTGGAATTCATAGGTAGGTTAATTTAATGATATACTAAGACATATCCAGAACACAATATTTATATTACCATATATTAGAATATAAGTATGTTCTACAATCTCTTGTGAAACTAGAATTTTGTTTTTAGTAAATTATTTGATTTTAAATGTTTAGCTATTAATTTTATTCCCCCTTTTATTTTAGCTTCCTTAACTATTACTTGGCTAATTTAGTTAAAACGAAAAATATGACAACAAATTGTTAATAAATATGTAAAAATGTTAATATTTTAAATTATTATTATACATTATTAAATAATTTTACGGTTTTCACATAACTGAAGTGAGGTTTTACCGTAATATGTTGAAAATATGTTAGAAAAACAGAAACAGTAGAAAAAGCTCTACAACCAAAATTTCCTTGTAAAATAAGAAAACTTACAAAAACAGTTTGTTTTCTTTTAAACACTAGTAAATTAGCCGCTCAATTAAAATTTATCTAAATATAACCTCTACTAAAACTAGTACAGTATCTAATATATCATATATAGTGAAAAAAACAATTTTAACATACCTAATTATTTTTGGGTTCTCATGTGGTATACAAGCACAAGAGACCATCAATACCATGTTCTATAATTTACTCGATTTTCCAGAAGCACCCCCATCTAATAGAGCTGATATATTAAAGACGATTATAGACAATTATCAACCTGATCTATTTATGGTTTGTGAATTGCAATCAGAAGATGGTGCTAATACAATCTTAAACACCTCATTACAAACATCTGACAACAGATATATGAGGGCAGATTTCGTTCTGAATCAGTCTACCACTTTTACTGGACTACAGCAGCTGGTTTTTTATAATTCTAAAAAACTGATTTTAGATAGTCAAGATGAAATTATCAATAGAGTAAGAGATATTAATCATTATGCGTTTAGGTTAAACACGTCTGACGCAGCTACAAACCCAATTTATCTAGATGTTTATGTCGCACATTTAAAATCTAGTCAAGGTATTGAAAATGAACAATTACGTGCTGATATGGCATCAGAACTTACCAATGCGCTTGAATCATTACCCACAGATCGTTTTGTGCTATTTGCAGGAGATTTTAACCTGTATACCTCTAACGAAAGTGCTTATCAAGAACTACTGGATCCTACAAATGCTATTGTCTTAAAAGACCCAATTGATAGAGCTGGCAATTGGCATATAAATACCTCTTTTCAGGATATTCATACGCAATCTACCAGAATTTCAAATTCAGAATTTAACAATCACGGTGCCGGCGGTGGATTAGACGATCGTTTTGACTTTATCCTAATTTCAGAAAATCTACAAAGCAGCCCAGAACTCAAGTATGTTGAAGATTCGTACAAAGCTTACGGTAATAATGGCAATTGCTTTAATAACGATATTAATAGTAGTACTTGTAGCGGAACTGAGTATTCAGAATCAACCCGTGAAAATCTATATAATATGAGTGATCATTTACCAGTCGTCATGCAGTTACAAACTGATCAGGTTTTAAACCTTTCTGATAATTTGGAATCAAAGAACTATATCCATTTTAAAAATGGTAATATTATAACAAATTCTATAATGCTAGAAATAGATCCTATAATATTAGATAATAAAATTGTACTTTATAACAGTATGGGTCAAAAGATTAGAAGCACTATAGTCAATAAAACTACGATGCAAATTGACGCAACCAATTTAAGTGGAGGCATCTATTATATAGTTCTACAAAACTCGATTAGTGCAAGTCCATTAAAGTTTATAAAATTATAAGTGAATTTTACCAAATACATAACCCTCTTATTTTTCCTATCAGTTTTTGTCTGTGAGGCTCAAAACAATGAAATAAGAATTGATGCAGAATTGAATTTTGAAAATAAAGAAATTCGAGTTCAGCAAGAAATCAACTATTTTAATAAAACTGGTAGACCATTAGACACTATCTATTTTCACAATTGGGCAAATAGCTACAAAGACCGGCATACTCCTTTATCAAAACGATTAATAGAAGATTATGATAAAAGCCTATACTTTGCCAAAATTGAAAAAAGAGGAAGTTCAAGCATAAAAGGTACTTCAAGTAATTACGTTTCTACTAAATGGGAGATTGATAACGATTCTCCTGATATTATAAGAGTCATATTAAATAAACCTTTACATGTCAGTGATTCAACGATTATAACATTTACATATATTGTTAAAGTTCCTGAGGACATTTTTACTAAATATGGCAGAAATGGTTCTACCTACAATCTACGGTTCTGGCATATAACTCCAGCTGTTTACGATAAGAAGTGGCAGTTGATGAGTAATTTAAATATGGATGACTTGTATATGAGTCCTTCAGATTATTCAATAAATCTTACCGTACCTGACGGATTGAAAATTAATACTGATTTAAACTTTACCAAAAGCACGAATCCACCCCATAGTGTCTTTCATTTAACAGGGAAAAATAGAGTTGATATTGAATTAAATTTTACCGTTCTAAATGATTTTATTCATTTCGAAACTGATTATGTTGAAGTCATTACGAATATAAATGGTACCGTTTTAAACGACCAAATAAAAACAGGTATTATCAATAGAGAATTAGCTTTTATTCAAACACATTTAGGTGCCTACCCACATGATAAATTATTTGTAAATAAAATCTCTTATGATAAAAACCCTATTTATGGATTAAACCAATTACCCAAAATGTTCAATCCATTTTCAGGAGCTTTTGAATGGGATATAAAAATGTTTAAAGCACTTACTCGAAAATATTTAGAAAATACCATAATCGTAAATCGTCGTACAGACGCTTGGATATTAGATGGTATTCAAACTTTTTTGATAATGAAATATGTTGAAGAATACTACCCTGAAATTAAAGCTATGGGTAATATTTCAAAAATTTGGGGTGTACGGAGCTTTACCATTGCAAAATTAAACTTCAATGAAAAATATCCATTTGTTTATCAATTTGCTGCACGTAAAAATTATGACCAAGCGTTGACCACCAGAGCTGATTCATTATCAAATTTTAATAGAAAAATTGTAAATAAATATAAAGCAGGATTAGGATTACAGTATTTAGATGAATATTTAAACGACAGTATTGTTTTTAAAAGCATCAAACAATTTTACACTGAGAATTTACACAAAAAAACGAA
>Ga0209633_10000903_pt1 | contig 32606 bp, 33 predicted proteins | sample Cruoilmetagenom1_FD_187290 | JGI IMG/M metagenome (GOLD analysis project Ga0209633, IMG submission 187290) | Oil polluted marine microbial communities from Coal Oil Point, Santa Barbara, California, USA - Sample 1 (SPAdes) (version 2) | ecosystem: Environmental > Aquatic > Marine > Oil seeps ... | reverse complement strand
TTCTGCTATTGGGAATCTTGGCATTGGGTTTATTTTCTACCTTATAGATAGCTCACTATAACTCTTTGTTTCTATATTTATAAAATCTACTTTAAGTTTATTTTAGAGAAATAATCCACTAGCTCATCTGCAAGATGTTCGACGGTATATTGCTTTGGTATTATGGCAGATTTATAACCAGCATCCCTTACTGTTTTAGCTGTAATAGGTCCGATACAGGCAATTAGAGGTTTCTTCTTCACTTGCTTAAAACCCGGAATTAATTCAAAGAAGTTATTAGCTGTAGATGAGCTTGTAAAAGTTATCATATCAATTTTATGATCACTTAACAGCTTAATAATGTTTTTAGTCTTGGCCTTATCGGGCTTTTTAGTAATATATGCAGTAACAACATCAACCCTAGCTCCAATTTTATTTAAGGTATCAGGCAGGATATCTCTGGCAACTTTTGCCCTAGGTATAAGAATTTTGGTATCTTTGAGTTTATTCTTTTTAAATATTTTTATCAGGCCCTCAGCTTTAAAATCATCGGGCACTATATCCACTTTAATACCTTTATTTTGAATTTCTTGCGCTGTAATCTCACCAATTGTCGCAATCTTAGCTCTATGGAGCTCTCTTATATCTTTACCTAGCTCCTTTAACCTATTAAAGAAAGACGTAACTCCGTTTACGCTGGTAAAAACTATCCAATCATATTGCTTTATAGTATTAATTGCTTTATCTAGCGCTTTATAACTATTAGGGGGTTGTATTTCTATAGTTGGAAAGGCAACTGCCTGTGCTCCTTGCTCTTCAAGAAGTTTAATAAATTCAGGAGCCTGACTCTTTGGCCTTGTTACAATGATGGTCCTACCAAATAGCGGCTTAGATTCGTACCAATTTATTACCTCTCTTAATTTAACAACTTCCCCAACTACAACTATGCCGGGCGAAGTTATTTCTTTATATCTTTTTACTAAATCTGAGATATTACTAATAGTCCCGGTTAATGTTCTTTGCTGAGGGTAGGTGCCCCAGGTTATTACAGCAACAGGAGTATCAGGACTTTTCCCAGCCTTCAATAGCCCCAACATGTTCTGTTTGAGCTTCTTTACTCCCATAAGGAAAACAACTGTACCTATCTGTGAAAGCGCGTGCCAGGGAATATTGGATTGTTTTTTTGAGGGATCCTCATGACCCGTAACAACTGCAAATGAAGATGTAAAATCTCTATGTGTTAAGGATATGCCTCCATATGCGGGAACTGCGGATACGGAGCTAACACCAGGGACTATTTCAAATGGAATGTTCTCTGCTTCAAGAGCTTCAGCTTCTTCACCGCCTCTGCCAAAAATAAATGGATCTCCACCTTTTAATCTTGCTACAATGTTACCCTTTTTTGCTTGTTTAACGATATGGGCGTTTATACTGCGCTGGGTCATCTCCTTTTGCCCTGCTTTTTTGCCGACATATAGAATCTCAGCATGGTTCTTTGCATATTCGAGGAGATCAGTGTTTACAAGATAGTCGTATACTATTACGTCAGCTTTCTGAAGAAGCTCTTTTCCTTTGATGGTAATTAAGCCCCTATCACCTGGGCCAGCCCCAATTAAGTATACAATGCCTACTTTACTCATATCTTATCTTAGAAGAAAACCGAAGCTGGCTATAATTGTCAAGCATAACCGTTATTATTGGAGACTTTTGATTACATGGTATTATAGTTCTGGTTATATATAATATATTTTTTGATCCAATATAATTAGAATTATTAAGGGGGTCAGAACAAATGTTAGTCAAAGACTATATGACACTTAATCCGAGAACTGTTACGCCTAATGATAGCGCTCAAGATATAGCAGAAAAGATGAAGGCACTAAATTACAGACAATTCCCTGTAGTTGAAGACGGCAAACTAGTGGGGATTATCACTGAAACTGATTTGGCCAATGCTCTAGCAAACAGTGAAAATATAACGGTAAAAGAAGTTATGGTTACAGAGCCTTTAACCCTAATGGAAGACGCCTCTATAGAAAATGCATCAGATATTATTAGAATTAAGAATTTCAATTCTCTCCCTGTTGTTTCTGACAACAATGAACTCCTGGGGCTTCTAACGGTAACTGATATCCTGGACGCGCTACGGAGTACATTCAGTTTTAACGATAAGCCAATAAAATTAGAGGTAAATATGTCCGATGAACTTAGCCTCTTTGATGTACTTCACTTGATACAAAACAATTCTGAAAAAGTAATCTCTTTCAGCTCAGCGCCGCTTAATAGACAGCTCAGTCATTTCTGGGTAGTTGACTGCGACTTGGGAAGAGTAGATAAAGTTTTAAGAGAACATAACTGCACTATAAGTGTTGTACATTCAGAAGAATAAATATAAGAATGCTCACTTAACTTACCATACTACAGAAGTGAAGATCCGTTATTAACTGGTATACTAACCCTGATATTATATTTTAACTAATGAGAAGATGAGAAATGGAAAGCGACAATTTAGAGTACATTTTAGATCACTATAAAAATCCCAGAAACTTTGGAACTATTGAGGATGCAGATTTTTCATATGAAGAAGGCATACCTTCGTGTGGTGACGTAATCAGGCTTGATTTGAAAATTAGAGATAACAAACTCAATGATATTAAGTTTTCCGGAACAGGATGCGCAATCAGTCAAGCATCGGTTTCAATACTCACTGAAAATGTAACAGGGAAAGAAATAAGAGAAGTGATATCGCTAACCGATCAAGATATGCTTCAAGCCCTAGGAGGCCAGGTATCTCCTATAAGGTTTAAATGCGCGCTGTTAGGTTTAACTGTCTTAAAGAAAGCACTTACAGAAAAGAAGTCTGGTCAATAAAACTATTTATCTTTAAACTGCTCAATAATGGAAAAACTAATCAAATCTATCGGATCTTTCGATCCTCATCTAATAAAAAACGATTTCCCTATATTTAGACGCAAAGTTAACGGGAAACCATTAATTTATTTAGATAATGCCGCTACTACGCAAAAACCAGAAAGCGTCATAAATTGCATTGATAATTATTACCGAAATCACAACTCTAATATTCATAGAGGTGTTCATACACTGAGCTATGAATCCACAGTTATGTATGAAGAGGCTCATAAAAAAGTTGCAGACTTTATTGGAGCCAAAGATTGGAAAGAGATAATATTTACCAGAAATGCTACGGAGTCCATCAATCTTCTTGCATACGGTTGGGGACTACATAGATTAAATGAAGGGGATGAAGTCTTAATAACAATAATGGAGCATCATTCAAATATTGTTCCCTGGCAAATGCTTCGCGACTTAAAGGGTATTAATATAAAAGTCCTCGGCATTGATGAAAAGGGTAATTTAAAACTTGATGAACTCCCTGGACTGCTGTCAGAAAAGACAAAACTAGTTAGTGTAATTCATGCATCTAATGTCCTAGGTACTGTAAATCCTATAAAACACATCACGCAAGAAGCTAAAAAAGTCGGTGCTCTGGTATTAATTGATGCAGCCCAATCAGCGCCTCATTTGCCCATTAATGTAGTTGATATAGGTTGTGATTTCCTAGTGGCTTCCGGACACAAGATGATGGGGCCTACAGGTATTGGCTTTATATATGGTCGCCAGGAATTGTTAGAAGATATGGAACCATTTATGTACGGCGGGGACATGATCGAAAAAGTTACACTGGCAGAATCAACCTGGAATGAGCTACCCTGGAAATTTGAAGCTGGCACACCAAATATAGCAGGTGGAATAGGGCTAGGAGCTGCAGTGGATTATTTAGAGAACATTGGTCTTCAAAATATTTATGATCATGAAGAAGAGCTTCTGACCTATGCTCTTGAAAAAATGTCTGAATTTGATTGGATAAATGTTTATGGACATAAAAGTGATAGTGAAAGTGTCGGAGTAATATCGTTTAACGTAGATGGAGTACACCCGCATGATGTTGCAGGCATGTTAGATGAACAGGGTATAGCAGTTCGCTCTGGTCATCACTGCGCACAGCCGCTTATGCATGATCTTTCTATGGACTACACTGCAAGAGTGAGTTTTTATCTCTATAACAGCAAAGAAGAAATTGATCTTTGTATAGAAACCCTAAAGAAAGTAAAAAAGCTATTTGAATAATCTTCGTTCCCGTTTGGCTAATTATTTCTCTTAATTGATTTTAATTGGTGTTCTGGGAGTGGTCTAAAATCCTAGAACGTATATACTTTTTATTAGATAAATTCTAAAATGATTCTATGAACACTATCAAGGAGAATCTAATGAAAATTGAGAGCATTTTGTATCCCACTGATTTTTCCACAAAGACTGAATACGCCAGAGAACACGCAATTTACATGGCTCAATCTTTAGATTGCCCATTACACATTCTTCATGCAATTGAACCGCTTGATTATGATGAAATGGATGATGAAATATTGGAATTCTATAAAGACCTAGAAAGCCAATTAGAGAAAAAGATGGAAGCAGAGAAGGAAATCTTTAATTCTGCCGGCGTTACAATTCAAGCTGAAATTATTATTGGGCCACGCTGGAAAGTAATAAACAACTACGCTAGTGAAAACAATATTGATTTAATAGTTATGGGATCACATGGCGTTAGAAGCGAATCCGGAGAGCTTTCTGTAGGTACCACTAGTCATAAAGTAATGTTTTCATCTCCTTGTCCCGTATTGATTGTAAGACACGAAGGAGATTAAAACCCATTAAAGTGTAATTAGCCTATATATTCTAACGTGATTAATAGACCCTATGCAAGAGAAAACAACAAAATCTGAGGAGTCAATCCCAGCATTATTTCTATACTGCGACAGATCACTGGATGATGTCTCGGGTGGAGTACAGCTCTGCTCAAAAGAATATTTAGAAACACTAACTGAAGCAGGATTCTCCTTAAAAACACTTAAAGTCGAAAATGACAGAAGGGTGTCAAATAGAGTAAAAAGAAAGCTCAAACCAGAGCCTTATAATTACAACTTTGATACTGATAAGGCAATTGCTGACATTAAGAATTCTCTTACAGAGTCAGTTAAATATATATTTCTAAATCAGTATGCGCTCCGGCCTTTGGCAAGAACTATCAAAGAAAATTTAGGCTATGGTATCAAAATCGTGCTTCTATCTCATGGACTTGCCAGTGTCGACTATCTCCACGAGATTAGAGCAACTAGCAATTTGTCACAAAAAGGAGTTAGTAATGCAGAAGTTAATTATCTAGGACGTCACATAGTAGAAGAAACGTCTCAGTCTCCTTATATTGATCATGTATTTTGCCTTGCGCCTTTTGAAGTGGAAATTGAAAAGTGGTTAGGCGCTAAAAAAGCGACACACATACCGAGAACAATCAAAGAGTCTCCTCTAAACTGGCGTCCCATAAAGGGGAGGTTAGGTTATGTCGGCAGGTTGGACCACTCACCCAACAAAGAAGGACTATTACTTGTCCTTAATGAGCTAAAAAAAATGAAAGGCAACACAATAGAATTAAGAATCGTAGGATCGCCGATAGAGGAAGGCCAAAAACTATCAGAGACTTATGAATTTGTTACTTATCTTGGCGAACTCACAGATGAAGAGCTTAGAGAAGACGCTTCTACGTGGAGCGCATTTATTCACCCGGTATTTTGCTATGCAATGGGTTGTAGCGCAAAACTTGCAGTAGCTCTAGGTTGGGAGATACCTATTGTGACAACTACTATGGGGGTGAGAGGATATGCCTGGAAGGAAGGAAACATTCCAATTGCTGACGATGCCGAGCATTTTGCTGATCTTGCGGCAGAATATTCTGATCCAGTCATATCAACGACTATCAAAGAGGAAATAAATAAAATAAGAAAATCATCACCTAATATTGTGAATGTAGCGGAGATTATAAAGAACACATTGCAAAAAGCTTAATGGCATTAAAATATAAAGCCTGCTGAAACTACTAGATTCTCAAAATTGCTTACTCCCAACGCTATATTTACTCCTGAAAAATCAGCTATATCTTTGCCTATTATTCCTTGACCTTTATAGTGTTTCATTATTTCCTTTGCAAGTTCATCATCATTCAAATAACTTGATTAATATTCAGTAAAAATATCAGCTTTTCAAACTCTTATGAAGATCGTCGTGAATGGAGTCTTCAAGGTCATTTGCATTAGGCATATATACGCCAAAAGGGTCTTCATCAAAATATCTGACAAATTTATTTTTGTGGCTAATTATCCTTATATCATGATGGGTAATATCGCGAGGATCAGAATGTCCCAGAATTTCAGTCAGATGCAGCATATCCTCATGAAATCCCTCAAGGTAACGGTGAACTCTGGTTGATTTTTCCGGAATATCAATACCGTGCATCCTCCATTTGCTGTTAGTGGTAATACCTGTCGGGCATTGGTTTGTATGGCAATGAAGTGATTGTATGCAACCAAGTGATAACATTACACCCCTTGCGGTTTCAACAAGGTCAGATCCAACTGCAAAGGCTAACGCCGCATGAGCTGGGGTAAAAAGTTTTCCCGAGCCGCTTATGGTTATATTATCCCTTATTCCAGCCTCTTTAAGTTTTTTATCTAAATAAAAAATGGTTTCAAAGGAACTCCCGAAGCCGACATAGTTCATGAAGATATTCTCACCCGCTCCCGTACCCCCGTCTGCCCCGTCAATCTGTATCGCGTCGGGACCTTGATCCGTTTCCTTAATCCCCTCTATTAATAGGTCAATTTCATCAAGTCTCCCCACGCATAGTTTTATCCCTACCGGAAGCTCTGTTAACTTCCTAACCTTTTTTATAAATTCGAGCATTTTAAGTACAGATTCTTTAGGTGTGCCGGCAACAAATTCAGCATGCTGCTGAGGACTGATGATAGTTTTTCCTGGTTCTACTTTTCTAACCGCAGCAATCTCAGGGGTAACTTTTATTCCCGGGAGCACTCCCCCCAGACCTGGTTTAGCGCCCTGTGAAATCTTAATCTGGATCATTCTTATGTTGTCATTATTTCGAACTAAATCCCTAAGGTGAGCTTCATCTAAAAAGCGGGCAGGGGTCCCGTCATTAAAAACTCCTTGTTTTCCGACGCCGAATTTGCCTGTGCCTATCTGAAATATCACATCATTTCCAGCAACACCGTGAGGGCCGTAGCCGCCTTCACCCGTATTGACGTACGCTACGTCCTTTGCCCCAATGCTTATACATTCGGCAGCTTTCCAGTTGATGGAACCATAACTCATAGCTGATACGTTTATGGAGTTCCTTACAATAAACGGTCTTACTCCCTCTCTTTTTTCTCCAATAATAACTTCATAACTTGCTTTCTTAACTGCACCTGGGAAATTTCTATGGAGAATATGAGACTGCGCTGTATTTTCAAAATCAAACTCATCAAGCTCAGTGCCGAAGCTGGCAATAGGTTTTATTGCTTTTGCCTTTTGATATATATAGTCTCTTACTATTCTGGGTATTGGCCTCCCGTTCGTATTTGATTCGTTAAAATACTGAAGGTACTTATCGCGAAAAGTATCCTCGAACAAATATCTGATTCTGCCCAGCGGTCCATATATTCTAATAAGAGTTCTGTCATCCTGTACAAAAAGCTCTCTAACCGAAAAGATCAGAAATGCAGCTGTTATTAATAAAATGAAGTAGAGCCAGCTCTGAAAATAAATTCCTAAAGCTATAGCAGCAACAATTAAGACAATGCTAGATATATCCAGAATCTTCTCTAAAGGATGGTTATACGTATACGGGACTAAGCACTGTTCTTTTCCTAATCTCTTTAGTCTTTCAAGATATCGCCTGCTTTCTGAAGATTCTTTATATCCCATTTCCTATATTCTAATTAAAACTTACTCCTATTAAAAACTCAGGTTGCAATTAAGCTAAGCCCCTTAGCAAATAACCTACATAATAAGCTATAACAGCAGCAGCCCCGCCAATAAGAAGAGTTTCAAAACCTGAAAAGAACCATCTTGCCCCAACTATCCGACCCTTTACTGAACCGACGATCATAAATGCGATTGATGTAAAAATTACAGACAATGTAAAGGTATTATTTCTAAATGATTCCGAGAAATATGAGAGAACATATGGTAGGAGAGGTATAAATCCTATTAAATTAAACGAAATGAATGTAACAATTGCGCTTTTTAGCGGTGAGGTCTGGTCCTCAAATATACCAAACTCATCCTTCATCATAGTATCTACCCATACGTCTTGATTACTGGTAATAATTTCTACCGCATCATCTAACTGCTGGCCTGAAAAACCTTTTTCAGAAAATATCTCTCTTATTTCCTCTGTTTCTTCTTCTGGAATATTTATTACAGAATGTTCTTCTGATTTCCTTATTTTGTCTGCGTATTCCTTTCTAGATTTAGTACTAAGGTAATTACCAACAGCCATTGAAAAACCGTCAGCAAAAAGGTTGGCAAATCCTAAAATCAAAACAATAGTCGGGGATAGGGATGCACCCGTAACACCGGCTACTATTGCAAAAGTAGTTACGGAGCCGTCGATTCCACCATACACAAAATCCGGTAAATATTTTGTTGCAAATTGGTTATTGTCTGTACTCATTTATGTTTTGATAAGCAGCTTTCTATTCTGGTTTTAATGCTAGAACAGAACACCTGGAACTGGAAATAACTCTCTCTGTAACGCTACCTAATAAAAACCGTGATATCCCAATCCTACCGTGAGTATGTATAACAATGAGGTCTATTTTATTTTTTTCTGCATAATTTGATATAGTAACAGCCTCACTCATACCATGAATAACTTCATTTGTTATTTTTATATTCTTAGAAGAACTTTTTTTACTTTCAAACGCCTTCTTGATTTTTGAAACCCTATTATTAAGGGCTTTCTCAGTCTGCACTATAACAATCTCAAGTGCTCCCGCAGGTAAATCCTGAGCATACATATCAAGTCTTAATACATGAACAACTCTAACATTAGCTCCAGTAAGCTGTGCTATATTTAACGCATACAAAACTGCGGAATCGCTTTCATGAGTAAGGTCAATAGGAACGAGTATGTTATTAAATTGAGCTTTAGTTTTATTATTCTCATCTTTAACCGCCAATACTGGTATATGAGAGCCTTTTAGAACTTTAATTGTTTCACTTCCAACAAGCATGCTTTCAAAAAAACCATGTCCGTGTTTACCCAATACTATTAGATCTGCTTTTATTCTCTTTGCCGTCTCTCTTATTTTATCGCTTGGTTTACCTTTTAAAATAACACCGTCAAATTTAATGCCGACTTTCTTAAGTTCATTTGAAATCTCTGCAAATCTGATGGCCGCATTATTTTCAATATTTAATCTCCAATTTTTAATATTTTCTTTAGATTCACTAAGATTTTCGTATAGCAACTGCACAGGCAAAGGAACAACATGAACACCTATAATCTCTGCCTTTGATTTAATTGCAAGATACTTAGCAAACTCTAAAGATTTCTCCGCTTCTTTTGACCCATCAGTTGCCCAAAGAATTTTTTTCATTAAATAGACCCTCCTTCATATCGATTATGCTAGTTCTATACTATATAATACTAAACCAAAGCAATAATACTAAACCAAAGCATGACAGATAACTACACACTACTTAAACTTGATCTTATAGAACTTTAGATTTGCTACTAACTGCCATGGCTAGATCAACAAGCTCTGTGGCTATTATGACGATCAAATCATCTACTGAAACAATCCCAGTCAACTTTCCATCTTTTGTTACCGGCATCCTTCTTACAGAATACTCCGACAAAGTACTCAAAATGTCGAGTATATTAGTCTCCTCTTCAACATAAACAATATCCTTAGTCATTACATCTTCGACTATTACTTCCTCCGGGTCTTTACCCTCTGCAATTACCGAGATAACGAGATCTCTGTCGGTAACAATGCCGATAGGAAACATTTCACTATCCACCACAACCAAAGACCCTATTTCTTCTCTCATCATAAGATATGCAGCTTCTGATACTGCCGCAGTAGGGCCTATAGTTATTACATCCCTATTTAACATATCTTTCAGTGGTTTGGAATATCTAATAAGAGTTTTATTCATTTTTTCTCCTTAGTAAAGAATTTTTATTAATTAGTAGATAGTGCAACATTAATGCCACTTTGGTTGAGCAAATTACTAATAAATACATAACTTTGAAACGATAGAAAAACGTATTAATCGTACTATGTCAGATTATCGGACAGTCAATTAAAAAAACGGGCTATAAGTTACTTGAATATAATCATTTAATGATTGGCATATTAGTTGATGTATAATACTGATAAATATCTAATATGGAGAACAATATGTCAGATTATGGATCACTTTATCTAATTGAAACTAATTATAATTTTGAAAGAGACGCTACAGAGGTGATATTTGGTTATCTAGAGCAAGATAAAACAATTGTGGGCAGAATATCTAGCGTAAGGATAATTGTAAACATCCCAGGATGCGGGGAAAATAAGTCTGAGGCTATCGAAAGAGGGTTAGAAAAAGCTAGAAAATTATTAGTATCAGCATCAAAATCAGAATTTGAGGACAGTTAAAACTTTTTTACTTTATTATAGTCCTGCCAGTTTTTCCAATTCTTTCAACTTTGGTGATTCTCCGAGTGCTACAAGAGTATCTCCCGAATTTATGGTGCTATCAAAATTAGGGTTGAATTCCATTGTACCGTCCTTTTTCTTTATAGCAACTATAATAACCCCCAAATCTCTTCCTATCCCAGTGTTTTCAAGGGTCATATTATTAAACTTGCTTCCATTGCTCAGATAAATTTCCTCTAACTGAAGCTCTAGGTTCCCGGATTTTGTAGCGTATTCTATGAAATCTACAACAGCGGGTTTAAGAATGCTGTTAGCTATCCGAATTCCCCCAGTGAAATAAGGAGAAACTACTCTGTCGGCTCCCGCTCTTAGAATCTTTCGTTCAGAGCTTTCGTCACTTGCTCGAGTAACAATAAATAAATCAGGATTTAAATCACGTGCGCTTAAAACCAAAAATATATTTTCTGCGTCTGTGGGTAATACTGAAATAAGTCCCTTTGCTTTTTGGATTCCCGCACTTAATAACACATCTTCGTTTTCTGCATTACCTTCCAGTATCAAGAAATCTCCTTTCTCTATTTCGGCAACAGGGTTCTTTTCGATTATTAATATTTCTATGTTCTTTTCTGAAAACTCTTCGGCAATTACCTTTCCCATTCTGCCAAACCCGCATATTATATAGTGATCTTTTAATTCATTTATCTTTTTTTCCAACCTTTTTCTCCCTATTAAGTTCTCTAGTTGTCCTTCAAATAGCAGTTTAGCCTCAGTACCAAGAAGATATAAAATTATACCTACACCAAGAACCAAGAGGACTATAGTAAATATTTCTCCTGTTGGTGATAAGTCATGGACTTCTCCATATCCAACCGTCGTAATAGTTATTACCGTCATAAAGAGGGAATCCCTGAAATTCCATCCCTCAATTATCATGTAACCAACTACCCCAAAAGCGTTTATAAAAACAAGTAAAACAATAGATAAAATAAGTTTTTTTCTAACACTATTCATATCTGATTAATAGACAAGTTATTCTTCAGGCTTAACAGTAATTACTGGGCAGGGCGCTTCCTGAATAACTCTTTCTGCGACGCTACCTATAAATTCTTCCCTTCTGAATTCCCCTCCACCGTAGGTATTCATAAAAATAATATCGATATCATGTTCAGAAGCGTACTTAATAATTCCTTTGCATGCGTTTTTACCTGTATTTACTACCGTATTAATCTTTATTCCAAGATCGGCTTCATTTACTTTTTTAGTAAGATTGTTATAAGAATTGCCGCGTAAGCGCTCAACTACCTCTGGAGGGTACTTCTTATTTCCAATTTCCACAATATTTAGGCTTGTGATATTTAAATCAAGATACCCTGCAAGTCCGGCTGTAAACAGTAAGTCTCTGGAAGCAATATTAAAGAGATCTGTTGGAACAAGTATGTTTTTAATTTTGATAGGCCCATCCTTTTTCCTTGCTACCATAACCGGTATAGGAGAGCGTCTTATTACTTTAAGAGCAGTTGCTCCAAGAAGAATCTTTTCTTTAGCGCGTCCTTTTCCTAGCACTATAAGATCTGAATTAGTTTCTTCAGCCGCTTGTATGATTTGAAGATGTGGAACACCTTGCGTAATCTTGGTTTTAAAACTGAGACCTTTGGATTCAAACTGCTTGGCTATATCATTTAGCCTGTCGCTTTCCTTAGACTCAGTCTCTTTAATCCACTTTGCGATTAGATCATATTCTTGCTCAGGAAACTGGTCTTTAATATTAACCTCAAAATAGTCGGGAATTACATATAACCCTACAGTTTCAGCATTACATTTTTGTGCAATATCTTCCACATATTCCAGAGCGTCTAGGGAATCTTCAGAACCATCAGAAGCCCAAAGTATTTTCTTAATCAAGTAAACTGCCCTCCTTTAGTAATTTAGGATTAATATTGTAATGCATAAGGAGCACTATTAAAAATAACACTACTGTAAGCTGCTATAATTCTTGCATATATTGAGATATTATTTTGATGGAGAGGGCGTTGTTTTAGGAACTGGATTATAAATTGGTTTTAGAGTAGATAAATACGAAAAAATTGCTTTCAAATCTTCATTGCTTAACTTAGCGTAATCTTGCCAGGGCATAGGTGGCCTTATTCCCCTTTTCAGATTAACATGACGGCCTGATCTCATTATTTCGACAAATATTTCTTCATTCCATTTGCCGATTCCTGTATTTGGGTCGGGTGTCAGATTTGCAGAGAAACTAAATCCCCATTCTCCAGCCCACACAGTCGAATCAAGGGATGATAAAAAATTTATCCATTCTTCAGAATCAATATCAACATCCGGAATCTCCGGAATTTCTGAATCAGAGGGATGTCCTGATAGCTTTCTTTTACTATCAGGCTCTATACCTTCAGGAGTTTCAATAACCGGCGTATGACAATCATTACATCTTCCCTCATTTACTAACTGTTCTCCTCTTTTTACCTGTCTTTCTTTGTATTTGTATTCGGATTCTTTTTCCATAGAATATAAAAAATCACTATGGCTGCATAATAGGAATACTATAAATATTATCACTCTAATCATTATTGGTTCCTGAGAACTACTGTAATTGGACTAAGGTTTTTCTACTAGAATCGGACATTCTGCCTCACGAATAACTTTTTCAGCTTCACTTCCTAAAATAAGTCTTTTTATTCCCGTTCTACCATGCGTATTCATGATTAACATATCAAACTTCATTCTTTTTGCGTACCAAGATATAGCAAGCCCGGGGTTAATTCCATTAATCACTGCTGTATTTGGCTTGATGCCTTTAGCTTTGTTTAACTTAAGATATTTTTTCATGGCAGTATTAGCCAAATTTTCCAAGTTTTGTTTTGATATTATTATTAATTTCTTAAGAAGCTTGGGGGGAATATCATAGACTTTCTCATTAAGCCAGAATACATACAAAAATGTAACTTTTGCATTAAAAACTTTCGCATATTCTAGTGAGGATAACATAGCTGAACCGGGTTTATCCGATATATCCACTGGTACAAGAATTTTTGATATTTGACTGATTTCTTTTCTTCCTTTTCCTTTTACGGAAAGCACTGGCACATGGGAGTTTCTCAAAACTTTCGCTGTATTACTTCCCAAAATCGACCTCTCAAAAAAGCCCAAACCATGCTTACCCATGACTATTAAATTACACTTATTATTTGTTGCTGTTTTAATAATTCCCTCGGCTACACTATTGCGGACAATTTTATGCGAAAAGTTTATTCCCTTTTCCGATAGCTTCTTTGATAAGTTTTTAAATTTTATTTCAAATTTCTTTTCACTTTTTTCTGCAATGTTTAAAATGTACTCTTCTGATATAGGATAAAGTGAAGCAATTGGATATTGAATTTCACTCACATATACAGCAACAACCTCAGCCTGGAATTTCTCAGCTAAAAAAATAGCGTATCTTAGGGCGCTGTTTGATTCTTTTGATCCGTCAGTTGCCCAAAGTATTTTTTTTAAATTCATTAGTTACCTCCGATAACTTCTCAAAATACATACTTGAGTATGTTTCTAACTATAATATATACAAGAATATATACAATATTTATGCCAACTTAGAGTTTTATATAAAAACAGATAGTTATGATCATTTATTTGGTATGTGAGATCTTGTCGTATATGTCCTATGTCAGAAAATTAGACAGAACGACGCAATTTCAATTATTATTATAATATATTTATATAGCAAAGGAACTAGCAATGAAAGCAATGGTCTTAAACAAAACTACTGATCTTACTAAAAACAAGCACCCGCTTGAAATAACAGATATAGAGAAACCAATTCCAAATGAAGGAGAAATACTAATTAGGGTTTCAGTATGCGGTGTCTGCCACACCGAGCTTGATGAAATAGAGAACAGGACTCCTCCTCCGAGCTTACCTAGAGTGTTAGGTCATCAGGTAGTCGGTACAGTCGAAGGGCTAGGAGATAAATCAAACACGTTTAATAAAGGAGATAGAGTAGGGGTAGCATGGATATTTTCATCATGTGGGGAATGCCGTTACTGCATAGAAGGTAATGACAACCTTTGTGAAGATTTTAAAGCAACTGGCAGAGATGCAAACGGCGGTTATGCCGAATACATGACAGCATCAGAGAACTTCGCTTACGAAATCCCAAAAGTCTTCTCTGATTCAGAAGCGGCGCCTTTACTATGCGCAGGCGCCATAGGCTATAGATCTCTAAGACTTACAGGGCTTAGAGATGGGCAAAATTTAGGACTTACAGGGTTTGGAGCCTCAGGTCATCTAGTAATGAAAATGGCAAAACATATGTTTCCTAAAATAAACATTTATGTGTTTGCTAGAAGTGAAAAAGAAAGGGCGTTCTCTAAAGAACTAGGAGCTATTTGGGCTGGCAGCACCGAAGATATGGCCCCTCAAAAACTAGATGCTATAATTGACACTACTCCAGTATGGAAACCCGTAGTTGAAGCGCTAAAGAATCTAAATACTGAGGGCAGACTAATTATTAATGCTATACGTAAAGAAGAAGTAGATAAAGATTATCTAATAAATCTGGACTACCCACGTGATCTGTGGATGGAGAAAGAGATTAAAAGTGTGGCTAATGTAAGTAGAAGGGATGTAATTGAATTTTTAGCAATGGCTGCACAGGTACCAATTAAACCTGAAGTAGAAGAATATAATTTTGAAGATGCAAACAAAGCATTGGTTGATTTAAAAGAAGGTAAAATTCACGGTGCTAAAGTTTTAGTAATAAAGTAATCACTATTTACTTATTATCATGAACAAAGCTATATTAAGGAACTAAGCTGAAACTCTCTGACCTACTTGCGCAACTTTCTTTTCAAGTGGTACTTCTGGTTTCTGTCTTTCTTCAGCTCTTTTTCTTTTCCTTTCCATATCTTTCTTATAATATGCATTCTGATCGTGGTATATTGCTTCTTCCGGTAGCCATTCCCAGAGTGGTCCTAAATCCTTCTTCATCATATCAATATAGAACTCGGGAACAACGGTTGTCTCACCTTCAAAGAAGTCTCTAAATGGTCTATCCTCGTCTAAACGTCTTCTGATTTCTCTGTAAAACTTCATTCTTCCAAACCCTTCAGTTGATACTGCACGAACAAAATTGAGAGCTTTTGGAAAGGTAGTTTTAGTTTCAATAAAACGGTTCCAAATTGACGTCCAGGAGAAAGAATGTTCTACAAGACTAATTATGCGGTCATACATCTGAGGCCAGGAACTATATTTAGGCCTTACATTCATAGCGTGGTTATTGTTTAAGAAATGAAACGGGAAGGCCAAAACTCTCCCGTCTCCCTGATATTCAAGATTTAACGGTGCAGCTTCTCCAAATGAAGTTAAAAGAGGGAAAGCTGGGAAGGCAGCAGGAGACATATCAACAAATTTCTTTGTCAATTCAAATGATTCAGGGCCATCGTCACAATCGAGACCAAGAACAAAGTTAGTTTGTATATAGGGCAAATATCTCAATATCATGTTTACATGCTCTGATACGACCTCAACCTTTTCCAACCCTTGCTTCTTGCCTGTCTTGGACTTGGCTCCCAGATCAAACCAGGATTCGATTCCCGGGAGAATGGCTTTAAATCCATTGGCCTGGAGGCGTTTTAAATGCGGTTCTGATAAAAGCGACAGACTGCTCTCCGCTATAAAATCTATGCTGTTAATTGGTACAGCGTCTTCAATAGTCTTCATATAATCGTCAAACCTGACCCCAAAATTAGGATCATACCAGCTAACAACTGGGCGTTTGTATTTAGTTCTGACAAATCTTAGATCTTCTTTTATAGCTTCAAACTCTAGCGGTTGATATGCTATTTCAGCGTCAATACAAAAGCTGCAGGTATAGGGGCAACCCAAGCTTCCTATCATAGGCACCATTTTGACCCATGGAGCTTTTCTGAGAGCAAGTTCAATATATTTCCAGCGCTCGCGTATTCCAGGGAGATAAGTAGGCTGCTGTGCGGCGGATAAACACCTTCCTAATTCAAGGTGAGGGGAGCATTCTTCTAACACTTCCCTGCAAGTTTCTTTATCAGTAAGCCCTAGAACATAATCAAAATATTTTTGCGCATCTTCAGGATAGCAACGCGCGTGTGGACCACCTAGAACCGTTATTATTCCTTTAGATCGGTATAAATTGCTCAATGCATAAGCTTGTATTGCGGATTGTGTAAAAGCGCTGATAAAAACTATATCAACATCTTTGGGTGTATCTGTTTTTAACTCTTCACACCCTGTAAATGAAAATAATTGAACATCATGACCCATCTCTTCACACCATACAGCAATAACTTGAGGCATAAGGCCTGCAAGGTTTGCATGCATCATTCGCGCCCAGATTGATTTGTTTGGAGATTTGGTAATAAAATCAATAATTCCTATCCGAAGTTTTCGCATATATTCCCCTTGGGTTTAATCGGCTGTTGATATGAATGTTCACCAGTTTCGTGAGCGTGGTACGCCGTGAGTAGATTTTCATATAGGTGTGTTTTTTAATATAGACATCTTCTTATTTCATCAGAATCGATCAAGAGAATTAAAGGATTAAGAGGACATACATAAGAATTGAATAAGAAGACTTTAATAAAAATCTAATACTCCTAACAATCCATGTGTTATTTTGACTATTTCCATACCAGTATATTTAAACAATAACTGACCTAAGAATAAACGATTTTAGGAATTAATACAATCTTAGAAATTATATAGTGTGTTATGCTGAGTTTACTTCTTTTCAAAAGGATCATCCATTTCCGGATGCCAGAGCTTAAAATGATTCCTATGAACCTCGGTATATGCTCCTTCATTATAGTATTTATCATAAAAATCCAAATCAAGATGGTGGGCTTGAAAGACAAGCCTTGCAAACATAGGGTCTAAAAAGGCTGGGAAACGGCCGTAGTTTTCATATACATACGAACAGAAATCCTTAACTATCTCAATCCTGACTTCACTTGGATGATATTCATCGGCAAGCACACCCTCAGGGTTCTGATAAGGGTAGGGGTTATCCTCTTCCCAGAAGTGACCTCTTTGCTCAAGAAACTTGTCTACAGCATCTCTCATATTGTCTACATATGGAGGGCATAGCGCCTCAAATGTTCCATCACGCCCCACAGGAACGGGAGGTTTTGAGGTTCTTAATGTTTTCTCTGGATGCGTGAATCGAAAACCCAACCCCTTATAATCTGGATTCACTCCAAGAGCATAGTGAGGAAGAAGCCCTGTAAAAGCCCAGCCGCCCAAGCCTAATGTCTGTAGCGCAAGGTTCATGTTTTGGCATATAAATGCCTGCTCTACATTCAATGTCGTAAGCACTCTCAGTTCCAAATCAAACAGTGAAAGCTCTACATCTTTTCTGATATAACCTTTATCTATCCACTTATCTAAGCCGCAAGATCTGCCACCGTTAAGTTCGTCAACAATGTTAAATGCATATTTCGCTCCGAAGTAAATGAAGAGTAAAACCATGTACTCAACAGTGGTATTGGTAACAGGAATAAAAAATGTAGTCCCTGGCTGATTACAGTTCCAAGCGTTAAAATCAAATAATCCCGGTTCTCCTTTGGGAAGATCAGCGCGCCCATCCTCAAGTTTGACGAGACTGCCCCGAAACAGCTTAAGTACCTTTTCCAGTTTTTCCTCTTCCGATGTTCCATGAAATATAGAAGTCTCTCCAGGCTCCGGCATTACATCGTGAAGCTTTACCATATAAACGCCGTCATCATTAGTATAAAAAAGCTCAGTAGAATGAGAATTGCATGAGCAGGGCCAGCTCCTACCAGTCCATTGGAAAAGCCATGATATACCCGTTCTCGGAAGATCGCCCAAGGAAAGCCCGGTCATCCCGGTACCCGACCAGATCAAAAAAGCCTCTTCAAGCTCTGAAAGCGGAACAGGCTTATGCTCGGATTTATGTTTTAGGGTTCCCTCTTTAATTTCCATCCCAAGACCGAACCGTCTCGAACGACGGGTAAAGATAGAATCCATAAACCCAAATTTCAGAGCTACGTCTAGTCCTTCAGGGATACCCATAAAATTCTCCTTTAATCGTTAGGATGGAATAGTTATATAGGATTACATAAGAAAAGTAATATTGGAATATTCTAGTGCAGTTAAAATAAAAGGAGTTATAAGAAACTAACAGCTAATTACTTCTACAACTTTTGCAAAGACCGCTTAGGAGCAGGGAGTATCCTTCCACTTTGTAGTCTCCAAGGGTTTTATTGGAGATGTCTAAATTGTTTAGAGATTCGTCGTATACATCCTCTACCTTCTTGCACTCTGTGCATACAATATGGTGATGCGGTGATAAATTAGCGTCATAACGGGCAGCATTATAGAGAACGTTAACAACAGAAATGAGGCCTAACTTTTCAAATGTCTCAAGTGTCCTATAAACAGTTGTGAGAGAAATGTTTGGGTAGTAATCTTTTATCTTCTTATAAATAATTTCAGTACTAGGATGTTGATCAGTGCTGGCAAGCTCTCTGTATATGGCTATCCTTTGAGGGGTAACTTTTATACCAAGATCCTTGCTCCGTTCAATAAACTCACTTACCCGTTCCTGTATCATTTCATTGTTCATATATGAACCTCTCTCTATTATTTTATACCAAAAACACTAAAACTTCCAGCAAATCATTATTAATTACTTAACATAGACTTAATTTTTACTTTTATACTTCAAAAATCTTATAAAGTTCATTTTTTAAAGTTTATTCTGTGCTGATACTTGAAACCATTAGGAGATGTCTGTTAACTTAATCAAAGTGAATACATTAGAAGAGATAAAGAAGAATAAAGTAATTGCCGTTATAAGGGCTGAGACTCCGGATAAAGCACTTGAATTCGCTAGAGGCTGTATTGAGGGTGGGTTAAAACTTATTGAAGTAACATTTTCTTTTCCGAGGGTTGAGAGAGTAATAGCTGAGCTTAGCAAGATAGAGGGAGTTCTAATTGGAGCTGGAACTTTGTTGGACGTAAATATGGCTAAGAGGGCACTATATTCCGGAGCAAATTTTTTAGTCTCTCCACATACAGATGAAGATATAATAGATCTAGCAAAATCTAACGGTATCCTAACAATACAGGGTGCTTTAACTTCATCAGAAATTGTAAACGCAAGGAAATTAGGTGTTGATATGGTGAAAATATTCCCCGTAAGTGCAGTGGGAGGCCCTTCATATATTAAAGCTATTAAAGACCCGCTTCCATTTACTGAGATTATGACCACAGGTGGTGTGAATTACGACAATTTCCTGGATTATATAAAAGCAGGGGCTTCAGCAGTCGGGCTTTCGAGCGCATTCCTTACTGAAGATAAGAAGATCAAATCAGACACGGTCATAGAAAATACAAGAAAAATTGTTGAACGACTATCAACTTTAAACAAGGAGTAGGATCAAGTGGTGGCAGCATCAACAGCAAAGAAAACAAAATTAAAAATACTCTTTGTCGTTTCTGAAATGGAACCATTCGCAAAAGTTGGTGGTCTTGCTGAAGTAATTGGAACTCTCTCCAGAAGGCTCTCTGGTCTGGATTGTGATGTAAGAGTAGTCTTGCCGTATTACAAAGAGGTCAAAAAGAATCTGCGAAACCTAAAATTGAAGGTCAAAAAATTAGACAAAAGAGTTGTCGCCTGCATCGATTGGCTTGCTGAAGAAGGGGAATTGTATGAAGTCAAATATAAGGATGTAACAGTTTACCTGCTAGAGAACGAAGAGTACTTTGGCAGAGACCAAATCTATGCGACATCGAAGGGAGAATTTGAGGACAATGATCTTAGATTCGGTTTTTTATCGCTTGGTGCTCTAGAAACGGCAAAAGCTCTTAATTTTAAACCTGACATTATTCATTGCCATGACTGGCAAACTGCGTTTATACCGATCTGCCTCAAGTGGAGAAAGCATTTAAAAGACGATGAATTCTTTAGAGATTCTAAAATTGTCTTTACTATCCACAATATTTCCTATCAAGGACAGTTCGACAAAAGTATAATGGACAAGTTTGGCATTCCTGGATTCTTATTTACTTCACAGGGGCTTGAGCTGTATGGAAAAGCTAATCTTCTTAAAGGGGGCATCCTTTACTCGGACCTAGTAACTACTGTGAGCCCTACATTTGCAGAGGAAATAAAAAAACGAGACTATGGACACGGTCTTGACGCAGTCTTGAAATGGGTATCTAGAAAGTCTAACAACCTGACCGGGATTCTAAACGGGATTGATTATGACGTATGGAATCCTGAGACAGACAAGTCTATTTACACAAAGTTCAGCTCAAAAGAAATAGCAGGTAAAGCCGCTAATACTCTCAAATTAAAAAATGAATTGGGCTTAAATGAAAGCGAAGAATTTCCACTCTTATGTTTTGTATCAAAACTTACAGAGCAAAAAGGATTAGACCTTCTTTTAGACTCTCTTCCGCAAATTTTTGACTTGGGTTATCAGGTAGTAATAATAGGCTCTGGTGAAGCGCGTTTTGAACAAATGTTAAGGAGGGCAAACAGAAAGTTCAGAAAAAACCTTTCAATAGCAATTAAACCAAGCGAAGATCTAGAAAGAAAAATTTATGCTAGCTCAGATATGCTGCTCATGCCTTCAAGATTTGAACCCTGTGGACTGGGTCAGATCATAGCTCTTAGATACGGCACGATACCTGTAGTTAGAGGAACTGGAGGACTATTGGATACTGTTTCAGACTATAATGAAGACAAGAAGAATGGTAATGGATTTATATTCCATGAATTCTCCAAAGTAAGCCTGCTTGATGCTCTAATCAGAGCAATCTCAGTATATGAAGATAAAAAAGCGTGGAGCAAATTAATAACCAAAGCTATGAAAGAAGATTTCTCCTGGAGAAAATCCGGCAAAACATACAAAGAAATTTACCAAAAGTTATTAGCCTAAATAAAATCTGCAAACTTTTTGAACCTGCATAATTTATCTCAATAGTTGATTGATTTTAGAGTTCTATCTCATTTAAACCTCAAATACTTTTCATAGTTCAATAAAGAATGAAACCATATTGCTTGCGGACAAGTTTAATATTATAGCAAGGTTATTAATCATAGGCCGCATAAAAGCATGACTATGATTCCAATGCCAAAAAGGAGAGAAGCAATGAGATGGAAAATAGCAGCTATAGGTATAACTTTTATAATTTTATCAAGTATTGCTTTAATAGACCGATCTCTAGCACAAGACACTGTAAGCATAGATTTATTTTATCAAGAGCTCTCGCCATATGGTGAGTGGTCTCCTCATGTCGAGTTTGGGGACGTTTGGCAGCCATATGAAGTAGGGCCAGAGTGGAAACCTTACACAGACGGAAGATGGGAATGGTCAGACCAAGGGTGGATATGGATATCCTATGAACCCTGGGGATGGGCAACATACCATTACGGCAGGTGGATATTTGATGATTATCAAGGTTGGATATGGATTCCCGGCACTACATGGGCTCCCGCTTGGGTAAGCTGGCATCAAAGTCCTGAATATATTGGCTGGTCCCCGCTGCCGCCTGACAGAGGCTTTTTTGTTGAGATCGGATTTGTCTTCAATTCATACAATTCTTACTATTACAAACCCTATCGCCATAAGCATCACCACAAGAAGCATCGTTATAAGAAAAACCGCTATTATCATAATTACTATCACAATCCCCATAATTACCGACCACCTGCCAGGCACTCTGTATTTTTACCGCATCATAGATTTGGTCATCATAAACATGCTGGTAAAGCCGCAGCTCCTCCACCACATTACGACATAGTCTTAAGGAATAGTAAAAACGTCACAAACATAAAACGTATAAACAATAAAGTTATCAACTATGGTCCTGACAAGCATTTCATTGAGAAACGCTCAAAGAGAAAATTGGTGCGTCACAATATTGTGGACAGAAACAATGTGACTTTAAGAGGTAAAACAAATGCAAACAATATCAAAGGTGACAGATATAATGTTTATAGACCAAAAATAGAGAGAGGTAATAGAAATCCATATATTACGAATAGGAATCAGATCAAGAATAGCAGTTTAAGAAATAACAATGGTAATTCCTTACCTCATAAGCAAACTCAGCTTAAGAATCCATCACAAAATATAAACTCCAAATCTAAACACAAAAACCAGACTAGGATTCCTGAGCCTTCAAAAAGAACGGGGCTTTCCAAAAATAATGACTTTCAAGGTAATTCGGGAATTAAAAAGGCATATAAACAAAACCAAAGAAAAAACATTAGTAAAAACAAGTACAATACTAATTCTGACAGATATAACAAAAATAATTATAAAGCTCAACAGCAAAGAAATTCCAGACAAGTACAAAAGCCGCCTAATGTAAGAACACAAAATATTCAGGGAAAAAAGGTTTCCTCACAAAGGCTGAATCATGACAACAAAAGCAACCAAAAATATAAGATTACCAATAGATCAAATAATTATGGCAAATCCCAATATGGACAAAATAACAGATCCTACAATAAGCCGAACCAGAAAACGCCAAAGAAATCTGGCAATAAAAATTACTCAAACAAATCCAAACAAGCTTCAAACAAAAAAAGTAATGTATCAAAAAGAAGTTCCTATAAACAAAAAATAAGAACAATCCCATCTTCAAGAAAACCCACTCTCTCAAAACGCTAATCACTTATATCCGAACCTTTAATTCATTAAAGGTTCGGATATCATATGTTGTTAATGAATGCAGACATTGATGAGCAGAAAACAATACACTTATCTGAATTGGACGAATATCTAGCCTCGAGATTGCTTGATAACCCAGCTCCTCTAAAATTTGAAGTGTTTAAATATGACTCGCAAGGCTGCATAACTATTCAGCAGGAAAAGAATGAAGCAAAAATAGAAGAGGGCGGGATCGACTTTGAACTCTCGCCTTCAGAATATCAGTCTCTTGATTCAATTAATATATTAGACTTCGCAAATCAGACTATCTATACAAGCTCTGCTTATGAGTTTTTTGACTTTATACTGATGTATTTTTCCCACATTGAATTCCTTCTTGATTTCAACGGAAACTCTTGGAGAATAAAAATTCTTAGCTTTAGAGAAATTAAAAAGGGAGAATAAAACGAGATTCTAAAAACGATTGAGAACTTCGTAATAGGTATTGCGTTGAGCAGGTTTAAACCCTGCGGACTTAATCATGTGAACAAGCTCGTCAAGGCTTGATTTGTATTTGTTCTCAGCACAGGTCAAAACGTTTTCATCAAAAAGTGTTCCACCAAGATCACTCGCTCCATAGTACATTGAGATAGTCCCCACTTTATTCCCCTGAGTAAACCAAGATCCCTGTATGTGTTTAAAATTATCGAGATAGATTCTTGAGAGCGCAAGCACCCTTAAGTATCTGTCTCCTCCAACTTCTGTCGACAGTTTGCGTTCAAGAAAAGTATTTTTAGGTTTAAATGTCCAAGGTATGAAAGCCAGGAAATTACCTGTCTCATCTTGCAAGGCTCGGATTCTTTCTAAGTGCTCGATTATATCCTCATCCTCTTCAAAATGCCCGAACATCATAGTAGCAGTAGTTTTAAAACCAACTAAATGAGCCTCTCTTGTCACTTTCATCCACTCATCAGCATTGATTTTAAGAGGGCTGATCTTTTTTCTTACACGGTTTGATAGAACTTCAGCACCACCACCCGGAATAGTCCGTAAGCCTGCGTCCCAAAGCTGCTCAAGCACATCTTGAGTGGTAATTCCTGTGTATTTTGCTATGGCGCTAATTTCGGGCGCTGAGAAAGCATGAAAATGGAGCTCAGGTATTTCTTTTTTTGTTCTTCTAACTAGATCGAGATAATAATCAAAACCTATCTCAGGATTGTGGCCGCCTTGTAATAAGACAGTTGTAGCCCCGTTGTGATATGAAGTCCTCATGATATCAATTACTTTATCTACGCTTAGGGTATAAGCATCTGATGCATTAGGGGGTCTCCAGAAAGCGCAGAATAAGCACTCTGTATCACATACATTTGTATAGTTAGGGTTAGTATCGGCAACAAATGTAACGGTTCCATCAGGATGGTATTTTCTTCTTACAGAATCAGCTAATGATCCCATCTTGATGGTATCTGCTTCTTTTAGAAGGGTAAGCGCTTCTTCAGAGGATATTCTTTCAGACCCAAGTACCTTGCCGTAGATTTCTTCAACATTCATTGCTATTTATTGAACCCTAAATGGCTATATGTGTCAATCAATTATCACTTTATAAATTACCTTTGTTCAGCTGAAATACTATTTTAGCTCTTAAGAGTGTGTTATATGATGCTAATAATGTCATTCAAATAAATTTAGCTTGAGGGTGATATGAAACAGATGTAGATTATTCACACATGCGAGCATTTAAAATGAATTTAACCGCAATTATAGCGCTGATAGCTTTTTTCTTCTTTGCTCCTTTTATACAAAGCCAGGAAAACATTAATGAAGAATACTGGATGGCAATATATTCTGGCGATAAAAGGGTTGGGTACTCCTATAATTCTGTAAAGAATGAAGAAGGATATACATACGTTAAAGAGCTGACCAATTTAAGAATTAATCTTCTAGGAAAAAACACTGATGTCTATACAGAAGGAGCTTATAAACTTGATGGTTATAAAATTCTTTCTTTCGAATATGAAATGAAATCTGATTCGATTAATTTAAAAGCGTTCGGAAAAAGACTGGGGAACAATTTAGAGATCGCTATGGAGACTGTCTCCGGCGAAACACAGCGCACATTGCCCCTAGAACAAGAACTAATCCTGCCATCTCTCATTTCAAGACTATTAGTAGAAAGCAAACTTACTTCAGGCGACAAATTTGATATTCCACTCTTTGAGCCTTTAACTATCCTAATGGGGATGGACCAGCCTGTTTCTACACACATAATCGGCGAGAAAGAGAATTTGGATATACCGTTTGGAAAGTTTGAGACTTTCAAAGTTAATTCCAACTTTATGGGATCTCAATCAACCTCTTGGATAAATGATAAAGGTGAGATTCTTAAACAGGAATTTCCGCCCGGTCTTATGGCAATAAGGGAATCCGAGAAAGATATATTAAATAAAAAGAACTCAAGCTTTGATATAGTGAATAAAACTTCTATACCTGCGAATATTAAAATTAAAAACCCAGGCAATCTAAAATATCTAAAAATAAAACTAGAAGGAATTGATACAAGTGATGAGTTCGACATCGATGATAGGTATAGACAATATTTGGAAGGGCAAATTGTTGAAATAAAATCACAAGAACTTAAAACTAGTACCAATTCTTATGATCTTCCCTATGATTCTTCAGAATACCGGGAATTAACTAAAGCTGATTTTCTGATACAGAGCGATGATAAAGAGATAATTGAAATAACTCAAAAAGTGTTAGATGGTGAAACTGATCCAATCAAGGCCGCAGATAAAATTAACAACTGGATATATAAAAACCTGAAAAAATCCGCTACAGTAAGTCTTCCTAATGCAAAAGATGTCTTGAAGACAAGGGTGGGAGATTGTAATGAGCATGCAGCTTTATTTTCTGCTATGTCACGCTCAGCTGGAATACCAACAAAGACAGTGCTGGGAACAATGTATTATGAGAAGAGTTTTTATTATCATGCCTGGAATGAAGTTTATGTTGGACAATGGGTTGCAGTTGATTCAACTTACGGGCAATTCCCTGCTGATGCGACGCATATAAAATTAATTGAGGGAAATCTTGCAAAAAGTGGAGAGATATTGAAAGTAGTGGGTAAACTAAACATAGAGATAATAGATGCATCATAAAATAAAATATATGAACAGAATAAGATATGTATTGTTAGCGTTTTTGAGCATGCTGATATTCACCGTTTCTTCATGCAGCACAAAGAATCCTTCGGCTGATATACAAGCAGACACCTTCTCAGAACATGACCTGGAGCCAAAAGATCGGGCATATTACCACTTTACGGTATCAAGATATCATTTATTAAACAAAAGATATAACGAATCACTAGCTGAGCTTGAAATAGCAGAAAGCTATGACCCGGATTCAGCATATATAAAATATAATTTAGCTCTTATGTACATCTCTTCAAGCCAATTAAACGAAGCATTGGACAAACTTGAAAAATCAATTGAATTAAATCCTAATTTCGCTCCTTCGTTTACTTTATTAGGAAAAGTATACGCATCATCGAAAGACAACGAACATAAAGAAAAGTCAGTAAAAATACTCAAGCGAGCTATTGAATTGAATCCTGACGACGCGGAGTCTCTGCTATTCTTGGGGATTATAGAAACTGAGGCGGGAAATTATACAGCAGCTGAGAAAAACTTTAAAAAAATAACGGAACTATATCCTGACAATGAAAGAGGATTTTTCTTTTTAGCAAGGCTCTATTATGAAAAAGGTGATTTTGCCAAAGCTGAGCAGTTATACAATGAATCCCTTAGGTTAAATCCGAGTTTTGTCTCCGCTCTGATAGAGCTTGCTTTGGTATATGAAAGGCAGGGACGATATGAGGAATCAGAGAACATATATAAATCAATTATCACTTTATATCCAGGAACACTAGACACTTATGTGAGGTACGGCAATTTCCTCTTTAGATTAAATCGAAAAGATGACGCTAGGGAACAGTTCGAGAAAGCTGAAAACTTAGATTTTCAAAACCCTGATTTAAAACTCAGGTTAGGTCTTTTATATATTGAAGATAGAGACTTTGATAAAGCAATTGAAGAATTCCAATTAATTCTTCTAAGCAATCCAAATGATCAAAGGGCTAAATATTATTTAGCGCTGTCTTATATTGAGATTGGCAACTATCCAGAAGCTTTAAATATTTTAGATTCAATAAGTAGTGATGCTGAATTTTATGGAGAAAGTCGTGTTCAGAAAGCCTTTATATATGAGAAGCAAGGTGAGATAAACGAGTCACTAATATTGATGGAGCAGGTATATAAAACTAATCCAAACAATGAAGTAATAGTAAATTATCTGGGTAGTGTTTATAAGAAGCTAAATAGAGACCAAGATGCGATTAACCTATATAACACGTTTCTACAATCTAATTCCAGTAGTAAGGTAATCCTCTATTCACTCGGAGTAATTTACTACTTAAATGAACAAATAGATGAATCTATAGCAGCCATGAGAAGGCTTATTCAGATTGATCCTAATAACGCAGATGCGCTTAACTTTGTGGGATACACATATGCAGAAAGAGGCGAAAACTTAGATGAAGCTGAACAGCTTATTACAAGAGCGCTTGAGCTTTCTCCAAATAAGGGCTATATACTGGACAGCCTGGGCTGGGTTTATTATAAGAAAGGTAAATACGATGAGGCCATAGAGCTTCTTAATAGAGCAGCAGCTTTACAACCTGAAGACCCTGCAATCATGGAGCATTTGGGAGACGTATACTTTGATAAGGGAGAGTTATCTAAAGCTCTTGACTACTATCAAAAAGGAGTATATTTGGTAGACCAGGATACTGAGAATAATGATCCAAAACTTAAAGAAAGACTTTACCGAAAGACCAGCGACTTAAAAACAAAAATTAGTGTTCAAAGCTGAAAGTGAAAAACACCTACCTTAACATAACAATAATAAGCATAATCTTTATATTGTCTTTTACTTCTTGTGGAGTTAAAAAAGAGGCAATACAAATTGATGATCAGAGCTCAAGCGCTATTTTAGAAAAGATTGAATTATATGAAGGAGCAATCAGGTCTCTAAAAGGCCTCGCAAAAGTAAAGATAAAGACACCTGACAGCAAAATTTCTTATACCCAGGTAACAATAGCAGAAAGACCTGATTTACTGAGAATAGAGGCTTTAAACCCATTTGGAAAAACAGTTGGATTTATCTCTTCAGACGGCTTAAACATTTACATTATATCCCCATCAGAAAAAGGAGTATATGATTCCAACACCAAATTTGATTTGGCTTATGTCTATCCGGGGCTAAACCTAAAAATCACAGCGAATAATTTGGTCAATCTTATTCTAGGACGTTTGCCAGATAGAGTATACGATTTAGAATCTAAGCCTGAGATGAGCGCAGATGATGATCTAATAAAATTAAATTTCACTTCAAACAATTCCTCAAAACTCAATTCACTCTGGGTAAATAGTGTAAACTACAGAGTAGAAAAAGCCGAGTTCGCTCTAGATCAAGGAACTAGAGCAGTTATAACTTATGAATACTTTGATAGCTTAATAGACGGTTTCTACTTTCCTAAAACAATCGATTTTGCATCAGAAGGGTTATCTATATCACTTATTTATGAGCCAGATGTAGAATTAAATAAAAACGTGGATAAATCACTCTATAGGCCAGCTGCCGAAACTGCAAAATTTGAAAATTAAAACCTACAAACTTATAATAATAATCTCAAAGAATTTTTCTAATTACCGGCTCATTCACAATAATATATCCATAGGTTGATAGGGGGATTTGGATTAAGTGTCGGACAAAGAATATAGCAAAGTATTAACCATAAAAAACAAACTGGGTCTACATGCGCGCGCTGCTGCGGTATTTGTTAAAACCTCTTCAAAGTTTACAAGTAACGTTAGGCTTATAAAAGATGGGTATGAAGTAAATGGAAAGAGCATTCTAGGCGTGCTTTCTTTGGCTGCAATTAAAGGAAGTGAGCTTCAAGTCGTAACTAGCGGGAGTGACGGCGAGGAAGCCCTTAAAGATATTCAAGAACTCATAGAAAGCGGTTTCGGAGAGGGGGTTGAAGAGAACTAACAAAACAAATAGAACGTATACTAATTCTGAAGTTCCTGAGAATTTAGACCATATTTTCGTAACCCCTAATTTAGGAGAAAGAATATCTAATACTGTAGTTACAGGCTTCTCCTTAATGTTAAACTGTGAACAAATGGGTATTCCACCAAAGGCTTATAAGAACTTGTCTGACCACTGTCCGGTTATAATTGAATTGACGGATAATAATCATTAGAAGGTTGTTATGGATATAAGTTTTTTCTTTAAAGGATTTTTAGTAGGCTTAATTATATCGGCTCCTATTGGACCAGTAGGGGCTCTGTGTATTCAGCGGACAATGACCAAAGGAAGATTCTCGGGGATATTATCCGGATTCGGTGCTGCTCTGGGAGATTCTATATTCGCTATTATTGCAGTTTTTGGTCTCACATTTATTTCTGGTCTTTTAAATGAGAAAGAAGCATGGTTCAGAATAGTCGGTGGAATTATTTTATTATACTTTGGTCTGAGGGTTTATCTTTCCAAACCTGGGGATTGTTCGGATCAAGGAAATGAAGTAAATCATTTCGGAACTTTCGGCTCTGCATTTCTGCTCACAATATCAAACCCACTTGTTATTCTATCGATCATTGCCGTATTTGCAGTACTCGGCATCGTTAATCCAACAGTGAATTATCCTACTACAGCACTACTCATTCTGGGTGTGTTCTCCGGAGCAGTATTTCTTTGGATAGTTACCTGCCATATTTTATCCAATTATAGAACAAAAATGGGACAGAGAGGAATTGTGCTGGTCAATAGAATAACCGGACTTTTTATACTCGCTTGTAGTGCATATGCGTTTTTGAATTTACTAACAATATAATCCTTACTTATCCATAACTTCTGGTTTTTGTCCTCTGAATATCACAAGAAATATTACACCCGCAATGATCAACGCTCCGCCCAGGAGTTTTATAACAGAAGGTATTTCTTGAAATATGAAGTAGGATAGTAAAACAACAAAGAGAGATTCCATAGGCATCACGGCTGTTGTGCGTGATACATCTATAAGTTTTATAGCCTGGAACTGACTCGCTTTAGCAATATAGGCTCCAGTGATGCCACCCAGAGCCATAAACACTATATCTATAATCCTCGTGGGCATCTCAAACGTACCGGTAACTACTAAAAAAATGATTATAACTATGGACACACCTAGAGCTCGCAGGTTGGCTACGGTTAGCATATTTAAATCACCACCGATTTTCTTAACAATAAAAGAAATGCAAGAATAAAAGAACGCAGCGCCAATGGCTGTTAAAGTACCAATTAATAAACCTATATCACTTTGATATGCGACGATAACACCGCCGATTATTGTGATCACAATTCCTAGGCTTTCCCCTTTATTAAGTCTTTCCCCTAGGAAGATCATTCCAAGAAAAAGTGAGAATAGAGTCTGCGCTTTCATTAAAAATGATGTTAGAGGTATACCTATCGTTCTTATAGACATTATCCAAAGCGCAGCCCCGATAGAGGTAAGAATAGAGGTATAAATGAACATTTTTGTATAACTTCTTAGTCTCTTAAATTCAGCTCTTTGGGCAGGCACAGCCAAAACTACAAAAATCGAACAAACAAATGCTCCGAAGAACCAAAAGAATGTTGCTGTCTCAAGATCTATACTTGCATCTAAGGCTCTACCAAATACATAAGAAAGAGCGGTAAAAAATGCAGTTCCTACCAAGAAAAGATATCCAACTATAGGAAATCTATTTTTATCAATATTATTTATTTTGGACTTACTCATTAGATTGTTTTGTATTCCTTCTCCACCACCATGCTAATGCTGAACCTGATATATTCATCCATATACTAAATATTGCCCCGGGTAGGGCGGCGAGTGCGCCAAAGTATGTATTTGCTAAAGCAACAGCAAGCCCTGAATTTTGCATACCAATTTCTATCGATACAGCCCTTGCTCTATTAATATCCATTCCGAAAAATCTTGCTACACAGTAGCCGATTGAGAACCCTAAAAAGTTATGAATAATTGCAATCACTGCAACTAATAATCCAACAGTTGCGATAGAGGTTGAATTTGCGGCTACTATAACCGCTACAATAAAAATTATCGCTGCTGAAGAAACAGACGGCAGTACCGGAAGCACATATTTTATCTTATCTTTTATTAACATTCTAAACAGCAAACCTAATCCAACAGGAAGCAAGATAATTTGTACGGTTGATATAAAAAGTTTCACAACCGGCACATTGATCCACTCCCCGGCGTATACATACATGAGAAATGGGAGCATGATTGGAGAAAGAATTGTTGAAACAGACGTCATAGTCACTGAAAACGCCACATCACCCCTGGCCAGATAAGCAATAACATTTGAGGAAGTTCCTCCGGGACATGAACCCACTAGAACCACACCAGCTGCAAGCAAAGGATCTAGCCCAAATAGTTTGGCCAATCCAAAACCCAAAAACGGCATAACGGTATATTGGGTTATAACTCCTATACCCACATCTTTAGGTCTGATAAAAACCCTTTTAAAATCCTGAGTTGTTAATGTGACTCCCATGCCGAACATAATTATTCCAAGGGTAGGGACTATTAATGTCTTAAGATCAGCAAAGTAAGCAGGATTGAAATATGCAACAGCAGAAAATATTATTATCCAAAATGTAAAATAGTTTGTAACTATAGAGTTTAAGAGAGATAAGTATTTCAAAGGGGTTTCTTTTGAAGGCAAAATTTAACTGATGCCAAAAACTACATAAGATTCAATTTTGTGTCAACCAGGCAACGCCTAGAGATATAAATTTATGAGTAGTGTAGAGATTTTAAGTAAAGTAGTTGATTCGGAGGCTAGTTATCTTTACCCTCAAGAGGCCCCGCAGCTTGGTCTACTGCAATAGCAAGTTTGGAAAATCCACCTGACTTCACAATATCCATAACTTCAACAACCTGGCCATGGGGGACACTATTGTCTGCCCTTATAATAACTATAGAATCCTTGTCTTCTATTGCTTGTAATTTAGTAGGAAGATCATCAATATTAATTTTCTCATCGTTATAATAGACCTGCCCGTCCTGGGTCAGGTTTACCGTAAGCTGCTCCGTCTTTACAGGCTCAGCGGAGCTAGCCGATGGGAGCTTTACATTTATACCCCCTGATGTTGCTGCAAAGTTTAACGAGAGGGCAAAAAATATGAGCAGGTTAAATACAACATCCACAATTGGAGTTAGGTCAAGGGTAGATCCCACACCTGATTTTCCGTTTTTTTGCTTTCTGAATTTCAT
>Ga0209633_10000902_pt1 | contig 32610 bp, 26 predicted proteins | sample Cruoilmetagenom1_FD_187290 | JGI IMG/M metagenome (GOLD analysis project Ga0209633, IMG submission 187290) | Oil polluted marine microbial communities from Coal Oil Point, Santa Barbara, California, USA - Sample 1 (SPAdes) (version 2) | ecosystem: Environmental > Aquatic > Marine > Oil seeps ... | reverse complement strand
ATTTGTATATGCGGCCGCGTTGGACAATGGATATAGCCCAGCAAGCGTGGTGCTGGACGCGCCGCTCGCGATCGAACAGGGGCCGGGTCTGGAAGTTTGGAGGCCACAAAACTACGGCAAGAAATTCTACGGCCCGTCAACGCTCCGGCTTGGGATCGAGAAATCACGTAACCTTATGACGGTGCGGTTGGCCCAGGACATGGGCATGCCGCTGATCACTGAGTATGCGCGCCGGTTCGGCATCTATGAGGAGCTGATGCCGGTTCTCTCAATGGCGCTGGGCGCAGGCGAGACCACTTTGCTGCAGCTCACCGGCGCCTATTCGATGCTGGTGAATGGCGGCAAGCAGATCAGGCCAACGCTGATCGATCGCATTCAGGACCGCTACGGCAGGACGCTGTGGCGGCATGATTCGCGCGAGTGCCCCGATTGCCGTGAGCGCAGCTGGAAGGCACAAGCAGAACCCCTGCTCAATGACGACCGGCGCCAAATCATCGATCCTCATACCGCCTATCAGATTACCTCGATGCTGGAGGGCGTGGTCCAGCGGGGAACCGGCCGCCGCGTTAAAGCAGTCGGCAAGCCGCTTGCAGGCAAGACCGGTACCACCAATGACGAAAAGGACGCCTGGTTCATGGGATTTGCTCCCGATCTGGCCGTCGGTGTCTTCGTCGGATTTGATACGCCCAAGCCGATGGGCAAGGGCGAGACCGGTGGCGGCGTCGCCTCACCAATTTTCCGGGATTTTATGAAGATGGCGCTTGCCGATGATCCGGCCACGCCTTTCCGAATCCCACCGGGCATGAAACTCATCCGGATCAATCCGAAAACCGGATTCCGGGCCCAGCCCGGCGATCAGGCCGCGATACTGGAAGCGTTCAAGCCCGGCACCCAGCCGGCTGGCACCTACTCGGTTGTGGGAACTTCCGACGGCGAAGGCGGCTATATTACGCCGGAGGCCGATCAGGCATTGACGTCGGGTACCGGCGGCCTCTACTAGGCTTGCCAAAGGGTGCCGTGCTCCTGTAGCTCCGGGGCATGCCTTGTCAACCAAAGCCACTCGATATCGATAGACCGAAGCCATGCGCGCGGAGACGCAAGCTCTTGTCGACGAAATCAAGCAGTCGCTCGAACTGCTGAGGAGGCATCTTTGACTGGGACCGGGCGCAGGAACGTCTATCCCAGCTCAACGCGTTGGCGGAAGACCCCGAGCTTTGGAACGATTCCGCCAAGGCGCAAAAAATCATGCGCGAACGCCAAGCGCTCGACGAGGCCATGGCGTCCTACGGCCAATTGGAACGCGAGCTCACCGATAATGTCGAGCTCATTGAGCTCGGTGAGCAGGAAAGCGATGAGGAGGTCGTCGCCGAAGCCGAAAAGGCGCTGAAGACCATCCATCGCGAAGCCCAAAAACGGGAGGTTGCGGCATTGCTGTCGGGCGAGGCGGACGGCAATGACAGCTATCTGGAAATTCACGCGGGCGCGGGCGGTACGGAGAGCCAGGACTGGGCGCAAATGCTGATGCGCATGTATATGCGCTGGGCCGAATCGCGAGGCTTCAAGTCTGAAGTCATCGGGACCAGCCCCGGGGAGGAGGCTGGAATCAAATCGGCCACGTTGCTGATCAAGGGTTCCAGCGCCTATGGCTGGCTGAAGACGGAATCCGGCGTGCACCGATTGGTTCGCATTTCGCCGTTCGACTCAAATGCGCGGCGCCATACCAGCTTTGCATCCGTTTCCGCGTATCCGGTGATCGACGAGTCGATCGACATCACGGTCGAGGACAAGGACGTCCGCATCGACACCTATCGCGCCAGCGGCGCCGGCGGCCAGCACGTGAACACCACCGACAGCGCGGTGCGCATCACCCATCTGCCGACCGGCATTGTGGTGCAATGTCAGAATGAGCGCTCGCAGCACAAGAACCGCGCGACCGCATGGGCCATGCTGAGAGCAAGGCTATACGAAGCCGAACTGCAGCGCCGGGAAGAGCAAGCGCAGGCTGAGGCCGCCGCGAAGTCGGAGATCGGTTGGGGGCACCAAATCCGCTCATACGTGCTGCAGCCCTATCAGATGGTCAAAGATTTGCGCACTGGTGTCGAGAGCAGCAATCCCAATGCTGTCCTCGACGGCGACCTCGATCAATTCATCGAGGCGGCACTTGCCCAGCGCGTCGAGGGTGGGACATCGGTGCAAATCGAAGACTTGGAATGACGAAGCGGCGAGCGCGTCGCTTGATGTGACCGCTTCTAACCAATTGAAATTTAAGCGTATCTTAGAAGTAGATTACTCGGCCGCCTCGCCCGGCGGAACCGGCTGGGAGCCCGTTGGCTGGACAGTGCTGAATACCTTGGACGACGAGGGTTGCGGGCCCGACGTTGAGGCATCGCGCGGCTTCTCGGCGCCGGCGTCATCGGCGCGCCGCGATTTGCCTTCGAAGAATGCCCCTTGCTCAATCACCAGCGACTTGTGACTGATATCGGCTTCAACGTGGCAGGAGTTCTGCAGGCTCAACCGTTGGCCGCGGATCGTGCCGACAATCCGGCCGCGCACAACCACATCGTCTGCGACAATGCTGCCCCTGATCTGGGCGTCCTCGCCAACTACGAGTGAGGCGCATTGAATGTCGCCCTGCACATTTCCATCCACCTGAATCTCACCCTCGGAGACGATATTTCCGGTAATTGTCAGATCGTCGCCAATGAGCGAAAGGGATGCCGTACCGGGCTCAGCCGAAGAGCTGGGACGATCAACGGATTTTCCTGCGGTGTCCACGGACTTGGCGGCGGAACCTCCGCCGACGCCTGCGCCACTTGCCGGTTCTGCATTCCGACCAGGTCTATTCGTGAACATCCTATTCCCTCTCGACCACTCATCTCATCGGCAAACGCTTTTTCGCCGCCGAATTGCATTGCCTAACTCTGGATCTTGCTCGCCAAGGACCAAGAAACCGTTAAGGATAGGTGGGCGCCCGATCACTGCCTCCCGCGTCCGTTGGAATCGCCAACGCATGCGCGATTCGGCAGTGAATCAATTGCCCCCCAGCAGCCCTAATCCAAGACCGTTTCCTTGGCGCCCGCAACAAAAAAATGCTGCGTATTGGGCGAATGGTTTGACGTCGGCTGAGAATCTGGACCGTGAGCTTGGGAGGCAATAAGACCGCGGTGGCAGGACGTGCCCATCGGTCGCCGTAATCATTGGATTTGCTTGAGAGCGTCCAGAACGGCTTCGGCGTGGCCCGGGACCTTCACCTTGCGCCAAGCTCGCGCGACGCGGCCCTCGTCGTCGATCAGAAAGGTGGAGCGTTCGACGCCCATATATTTGCGGCCATACATGCTCTTCTCGACCCAAACCCCATAGCTTTCGCAAACCTGTTTTTCGGTATCCGAGGCCAACGTTACTTTCAGCCCATGCTTCGATTTGAACTTCTCATGGGAGGCAACCGAATCGGGTGAAACGCCGATCACGCGAGCATCGAGCTTCGAGAAATCCTTGGCGTGCTCGGTGAACGCTAGTGCCTCCTTTGTGCAGCCGCTGGTATCATCCTTCGGATAGAAATAGAGCACCACTGGAGACCCCTTCAATTTACCAAGTTCCAGAGTGGTGCCATCATCCGTAGGTAGTTGAAAATCCGGGGCGATATCGCCTTCGGTGACCATGGTTCCGCCTTCCTTTTGTCGATATTTCACTATACCCAACAAAGAGTTCCGGGGTACGGGACTCACCGCGTAAGCGGTTTCTTAAGATGACCTGGGGACAGTCGTAAACCTTGGGGGCCTAACGGAGCCGTTTCGAGCAATCGAAAAGCGGCTTTTGCGACGACCTAACATCCCGACAAAATGCGGTCGCGCGGGGACCTGGGGCACGCGGCTTTCGTAGGCAAGCGGCGCGTCGGACTTCGTCCCGCTGCAAATGGAACGGCATGGTACGCGACCTCATCAAGTTCCCGGAGACCAAGCGGGCGCTTATGGAGCTGCCCGAAAAAGGCCGTCAGCTCGTTCGCACTCTGCCCAAGCCGGTACAAGTCGGTCTGGAGCAAGCCTCGCGCCGGTCGTTGCGCGTCACCTTCGAAATATTTGCCGGGCTCTTCGTTGTCGGAGCCGTGGCGCTTGTCCTGGCCTATGGACGATTGAGCCAGGGACCGGTGTCGCTGGCTTTTTTGGTTCCGACCTTCGAAGAAGCCATCAACCGCGAGCTGGCCAGCGCCAAGGTCAAGATCGACGATGCGGTGATCCAGAAAAGCGAAGAGGGTGCCGATGTTACATTCCGGCTCCGCAACATCAGGCTTATCGACAATCGCGGCGCGGTCTTGGCGCAGGCGCCTTGGGCGGCCGTGGGTTTGAGTGGACGGGGGCTGCTTGCGGGCCGGATTGCACCGGGCAGCGTGGACTTCATCGGGCCGAAGCTGTTGCTGTTCTATTCGCCCGAAAATGGCCTCGCGCTATCCTTCTCACCGGAACAAGAGCTTGATGTTCAGAGATCGACCGAGAAATCGGGATTGCTGGATATCGGCGTTCCGTCTCCCAGCCAGACCGAGGATGGTGGGGACAGGCTCGTCTCATCCAATATCAATCCGGCAGCCGCGCCAGCCAAGCCGATCAACCTAACCCAAACGATTACGGAAGCCTTCGAGCGGGCCCGAAAGGGAGAAGATGCCTCGTCCTTTCTAACGCGCTTCGGTGTGCGCGACGCCGTAGTGATTTTCGACCAGGGCGGAGAGCAGAGTCAGTGGCAGGTTCCCGATTTTGAGATTGACCTGAAGCACGGACAAAAGCGCAGCGTGCTGGCGGGCAAAGCCAATATCTCGTCTTCCAAGGGACCCTGGAAGTTCAGCTTTCGCACCGAGCAATCGGCAAAACAGCAGCGTCTCGCCTTCAGGGCACAGATCGAAGATTTGGTGCCAAAGGGCATCGCCGCGAACATTCCGGGCCTGGACAGCCTGCGGGCGCTGGATATTCCCGTCTCCGCCGACACCAATGTCGATTTTTCGACCCAGGGCGTGATCTTGGGAGCGGAGGCCAGGATTCGCCTCGCTGCCGGCCACATCATTGCGCCGTGGGATCTGAAACACCCAATGCTGATCGACGAGGGCGATCTGCACGTTCGTTACCATGCGGAGGACGAGCGGGTGGAAGTGCTGCCGTCGGCCATCCAATGGGGCGAGAGCCGGGCGGTGATCAGCGGCATGTTCACGCCCGACGTCGCCATACAGGGCGTCAAGAGTTGGCGATTCCGTCTCCAGGCCGATGAAGCGATTCTGGCCGCGGATGAATTCGGTCTGGGTCCGGTCCCGGTGGACGAGTGGTACGCCGAGGGCCGCATCACGCCCCATATGGGACGCGTGGATCTTTCGCGGTTCATCATCAAGGCGGGTGGCGCGAAGGTAGAGTTCGCGGGCAGCGTGATCGACGCGCCCGGTTCGCCGGCTGTTAAGCTGGCTGGCGAGATTAGCCCGATGCCGATCGACATGGCCAAGCAGATTTGGCCGAAATTCGTCGCAGCGGGCGCGCGCGAGTGGTCGGGCGAACAGCTCAGCGGCGGTGAGCTGCTAGGCGGCAAATTCCGGATCGATCTCCCTGGTGGCGTGTTGGCCAAGGTTAAGGAAGGCGGCGACATCCCAGAGGACGCGGTGGCGTTTGACATGCGCACCCAAGGGATCAGTATCCGTTACATCGACGACATGCCGCCGATTCAAACGGGTGAGGGCACGGTCAAAATCAGGGGCAGAAGCTTTGCCTTTGAGGCGCCGGACGCCTGGATCACGCTGCCGAGCGGAAAGCGCGTTGACCTGTTGGAGGGACGCTTCATCATCGACGATTTGCGCCCCGACCCGGAAATGGGTGAGATCACATTCAAGGTGGCGGGCGGCGCTTCCGCGGCACTTGAGCTGCTCGATCACGAGCCGTTGGGATACGCGAAGGAAGTGCGCCTTAAGCCGTCCGACTTGAGCGGTAGCGCTGGTGGCGTATTCCGGATCGGTTTGCCGATGCGCAAGGATTTGGAGTTCGAGCACATCACGCTAAAGGGCAATGCGCAGATCACCGGCGCCAAGGCCACCGGGCGCATGGGTGGCGTCGATATCGAAGGGGGCACGATTGACTTCAACGTGACTGAAAACGCCGTCCAGGCGAGGGGCGACGTGATCCTCAGCGGTATCCCGGCTCAGGTGAACTGGCAGCGAATTTTTGAGGCGCCGGACGACAGGCAGCCTGACGTCCGCGTCAGCGCGGTATTGGACGCGGCCCAGCGAGAGAAGCTGGGCATGGACGTCAATCACATGGTCCGTGGTGCAACGCCGGTTACCTTGACGGTCAGCCAGCCGCATAGCGACAAGCCAAGGATTCACGTCGCGATCGATCTTGGCGGTACCGATCTGGTGCTAGGCAATGTCGGATGGCGCAAGCCGCCAGGAAAGCGGGCGGGTTTGACATTCGAGATCGCCGGCGGGCATGACGGCAACGGCGAGCTCAAGAATTTCCAAATGACGGGCGACGATATCGCGATCGAGGGCTGGATCGGTCTCGGCGAGAATGGCAAGCCCAACGCATTCTTCTTCCCACAATTTTCGTTCAACGCCATTACCCAATTGGAGCTGGCCGGAAAGCTGAGAGGGGACAATGTCTGGGACGTTCAGGCCCACGGCGCGGCCTATGATGGCCGGCAATTCTTCGAATCCTTGCTCTCCGCGGGACAACTCGGGGAAGATCCAACCCCGGGCTCGGAAGATGCCCAGGGCCTCGACCTTACTGCGCAGATCGAGACCATGCTGGGCCACTCCGATACGACCGTGAAGGGCGTTTCGATATCGTTGAACAAGCGCGACGGCAAACTTGTCCGGTTGGATGCGACCGGACAGCTCAATGGCAAATCACCGATCGCGGTCAAACTCGACCCCGAGGAGGGACAACCCCGGGTCGTGCTGGCGGAAAGCAAGGATGCCGGCTCCGCATTCAGGCTGGTGGGTTTCTATCCCAAGATCGAGGGCGGCGAGGCGTCGCTGCAAGTGAATTTGGATGGCACCGGCAACGCCAGCACGACAGGCACGCTATGGGCTCGCGATTTCGTCATCTTGGGCGATCCGGTCATCAACAAGGTTGTCGCCAATACGGCCAGCAATCCGCAGAGAGCCAATCTCCAAGGGCGATCGCAAGTCAATCAGCAAAGACGGCGCATCGTCTTCAATCAGATGCGCGCGCCTTTCTCGGTTGGCGGCGGTCAGTTCGTCTTGCACGATTCCTACATCAACGGACCGCTGCTGGGCGCGACGATGCGCGGCCAGGTGGACTTTAAGGCGCAGCGGGTCAGGCTCGGGGGCACCTACGTTCCGCTCTATGGGCTCAACTCGGCGCTCGGCCAGATTCCTATTATCGGCAATATATTGGTGGGGCGCCGCGGCGAAGGCATTGTCGGCATCACATTCGCGGTCCGTGGTCCGGTTTCCGATCCGAAGGTCACAGTGAATCCCGTCTCGGTGGTGGCGCCCGGCATCTTCCGGCAGATATTCGAGTTCACCGGCCGCCCACAGCCCTACCCAACACCGCGCATACCCGACATTCCCAAACCGGTCTTGCCCAGGCCGGAGATCAGCAATAGCCAAACTCCAGATACGCCCCAAATCGGCAATGCCCAGGCAACGATCCAACAGCCATGGCTGCGTGAAGCGCCGGTTTTCCCAGGCGAGGGAAACTGAGAGCCCCGCATGTTGCGGGCTAGACTGGGCGAATAAGTGCGTGGCGCTTCTTACCAACCGAAAGCTTTATGACGCCTTCGTTCGATAGATCGCGCGCGGTGAGCTGGGTCTTTTCATCCTTGATTTGATCGTCGTTGACGCGGACGGCCCCGCCCGTGACGTGCCGGCGCGCTTCGCCATTGCTGTTTGCGAGGCCCGCTTTGACGATCGCCGTCAGCAGGCCTAATCCAGCATCGAAGTCATTCCGGGATATTTCTACCGTCGGGAGTCCCTCGGCAAGCTCACCCTGTTCGAAGGTCTGGCGTGCGGTCTCGGCGGCTTCCTCCGCGGTACCGCGCCCATGGGCAAGGGCGGTCGCCTCCGTCGCCAATACTTTTTTCGCTTCGTTGAGTTCCGCCCCTTCCAGCGTCTCCAGGCGCTTGATCTCTTTCAGCGGCAATTCGGTGAAAAGCCGCAGGAAGCGGCCAACATCGGCGTCTTCGGTATTCCGCCAATATTGCCAATAGTCGTAAGCGCTCACCATGTCGGCGTTGAGCCAAACGGCGCCGGCGGCGGTCTTGCCCATCTTGGCGCCGGACGATGTAGTGAGTAGCGATGTGGTCAGGCCGTAGAGCTCGGCGCCGTCGGCGCGCCTGGCGAGGTCAATGCCGTTGACGATGTTCCCCCACTGGTCGGAGCCACCCATTTGCAGGCGGCAGCCGAGCCGGCGGTGAAGCTCGAGGAAGTCGTAGGCCTGCAGGATCATGTAGTTGAATTCCAAGAACGAGAGCGGTTGCTCGCGCTCGAGGCGAAGCTTGACCGAATCGAATGTCAGCATGCGATTGACTGTGAAATGCCGGCCGTAGTCGCGCAGGAAAGAAATGTAGTTGAGTTCGTCCAGCCAATCGGAATTGTCGATCATCACCGCGTCGCTGGGGCCCTCGCCAAAGTCGAGGAACTTGGCGAATACGAGCTTGATGCTCGCCATATTGGCGGCGATGTCCGTGTCGGTCAGAAGTTGGCGGGATTCATCGCGGCCGGAGGGGTCGCCCACCTTCGTGGTGCCGCCGCCCATCAATACGATCGGCTTGTGGCGGGCTTGCTGCAGCTTGCGCAGCATCATGATGCCGAGCAGGCTGCCCACATGCAGGCTGGGCGCGGTGCAGTCGAATCCGATATAGGCCGTCAGATTGCCCTTGTTGGCGAGCGCGTCGAGGCCCGCCTCGTCGGTGCATTGATGGATATAACCCCGGGCCGAGAGTTCTTTCAGGAATGCCGATTTAAGTGCGCTCATTGGGCGGGCAGATTCGAATTACAGCCACGGGAATCGGATAACACGATACGCTCCCACGGCATGTATCAGTTTTGCAGAAAGATTGCACCGGGGCGCCCCAAAGAGCCCGCTGGACCCGGCGCCAGATGACTTAAGCGGTCTGGCTGGCAATTTCGGCCAGGCGCTTGTCCAAATATTTGTCGACCACCTCCATCAGCTCGTCCACTTTGCCTTCGAAGAAGTGGTTGGTGCCCGGGATCACCTCGTGGTCGATCACCACGCCCTTTTGAGTCTTTAGCCGGTCGACCAAGTCGATTACCGATTGGGTCGAGATCACCCGGTCGTCTCCGCCATTCACCATCAATCCGGAAGATGGGCAGGGGGCGAGAAAACTGAAATCATAGAGGCTCGCCGGTGGCGCTATGGAGATGAATCCTTCGATCTCGGGTCGCCGCATCAGAAGTTGCATGGCGATCCAGGAACCGAACGAGACGCCGGCGATCCAGCATGCCCTGGCGTCGGGGTTGTAGCCCTGCATCCAATCGAGCGCCGTGGCGGCGTCAGAGAGTTCGCCTGGTCCGTTGTCGAACAGTCCCTGGCTGCGGCCCACGCCACGAAAATTGAAGCGCAGGACCGAGAAGTTGCGGCGCACGAACGTATAATAGAGCTGGTAGACGATCTGATTGTTCATGGTGCCGCCAAACTGCGGGTGGGGATGCAGAATGATGGCGACGGGTGCGGTTTGAGCTGGCTCGTGGTGGTAACGGGCCTCGATGCGGCCAGCGGGACCATTGATGATGACTTCCGGCATATTCGCTCGACTACCTAAACCACGTTTCTTTCATTTGAACCGGCCCGGCGGATCTTCGGCATCCGGGCGTTAGAAGAGGTGCGGCGGCCAAAGGCAAAATGGCTATCGCAAATTCTTGACTCCGTTAGTCGGGAAAATAGTTGACTCTCCAGGTCGGGATTTCTATAACATGGAGAGACTTAGAACTATTCAAAACAAGACCTCGTACCCTCAGCCTTAGCAGCAAGGGGCGGGGCGCTTCATAGCATGATCAGAGGGGTCGAATGCAAGAGGCAATGCCGTTCGGGTCCCGACTGATGAAGCTGATCACCAACTGTCGGTCTTAAAATGCAGCTGAGCACCAAAGGACGCTATGCGGTTATGGCCCTGGCCGATCTGGCCAAGGAAGGGGAGGGGTCGGTCGTGCCCCTGGCCAGGATTTCAGAGCGTCAGAATATTTCGCTGCCCTATTTGGAACAGCTGTTCCTGAAAATGCGCCGCGGCGGCATCGTGCACAGCATGCGGGGACCGGGCGGCGGCTACACATTGGCGCGCGCCGCGGAGGATATCAGGATCATCGAGATTATGACGGCGGTCGACGAGCCTGTGAAAATGACGCGTTGCGCGGGCGACGCCGAAACCGGATGTGTCGGCGATCATCGGTGTCTAACGCACGATCTGTGGGATGCACTGGGCGAGCAGATCATCTCTTTCCTTGATGGCGTCTCGCTTGGTGACGTCGTGGATAATGCCCGGGCCAAAGAGGCCGCCAAGGCGCGGGCAAGCGAATCTCGAAGCGCTCAGGGCTCCGGCGACGATCACGCGGGAGCGAAGCGATGAGCCCGCGAACCTATCTCGATTACAATGCGACTGCGCCTCTGCGCCCACAGGCAGCCGAAGCCATGGCGGCGGTCCTCGGTGAGACAGGCAATCCCTCTTCCGTTCACGCCGAAGGAAGGCGGGCGCTGGAACATGTCGAAGCGGCCCGCGAAAAAATAGCCGGCCTGGTCAACGCCAAGGCCCGCAATATGATTTTCACCAGCGGTGGAACCGAAGCCAATATGACGGCTTTGACGCCTCAAGCGGTTGCGCCTGAGGGCACATCCGAGGCCCATTGCTTTGTTTCGGCAATCGAGCATCCATCGGTGCTGTGCGGTGGCAGGTTCCAGCCAAGCCATGTGAGCGGGATAGCGGTTGGAACCGACGGCACCGTCGACGTTTCCAGCTTTGCCGCTCAGCTGGAAGACTATCGGTCGGCGAATCCGAGCGTACCGTTTATGGCCTCGGTCATGCTGGCCAACAACGAGACGGGCGCGATCCAGCCGGTGGCCGAGATCGCCGAACTGGTTCATGGCGCGGGCGGCGTTCTGCACTGCGATGCGGTACAGGCGGCGGGCAAAATAGATATCGATATCGCGTCGCTGGACGCCGATATGGTCACTCTTTCCGCCCATAAGATCGGCGGACCCCAGGGCGTTGGCGCCCTGGTGTTGGGGACTGGGCTCGGAAATTTCTCAAGCGCCTTGCTGCGAGGTGGTGGCCAGGAGATGCGTCGCCGAGCGGGCACGGAAAACGTCGCCGGTATCGCCGGTTTTGGCGTTGCGGCGGAGATTGCAGCGCAGGATATCGGAGATTTTCGGCGCATTGGCGAGCTCCGCGACGAGCTGGAAATCCGCATCAAGTCGGAGTCACCAGACGCAGTGATTTTCGCCGAGCGTGCACCGCGGCTGGCGAACACATCGTGCTTCGCGGTTCCCGGCATGAAGGCGGAAACCTCCGTGATCGGGCTGGATCTCGAAGGCGTCGCGGTAAGCGCGGGATCGGCCTGCTCGTCAGGCAAGGTCGAGCGCTCGCATGTTCTCGACGCCATGGGCGTCGAGCCAGGTCTCGCCGAGTGCGCCATTCGGGTCAGCCTTGGTTGGACGTCTCAAGCGGCGAATGTCGAACAATTCATCGCTGCTTGGGGGCTCATTCATCACCGGTTTCGGGAGCAACGCCGCGCAGCGTGAGCGAACGGTTTAAGGAATTCAGCAGGGCGCCGAGTTTGGCGCATATTCGGAGAAGTTAATGCCAGCGGTTCAAGAGACAGTCCGACAAGTCAAAGAGATCGATGTCGATAAGTACAAGTACGGCTTCACCACCGACATCGAGACCGTTAAGGCTCCCAAGGGCCTGAACGAGGACATCGTTCGCTTTATCTCGGAGAAAAAGAACGAGCCGGATTGGATGCTGGAATGGCGGCTTGGCGCCTTCAAGCGCTGGCTCACGCTGGATGAGCCGAAATGGGCCCGGGTGCACTATCCGAAGATCGACTTCCAGGATCTCTATTATTACGCGGCGCCCAAAAGCACCGAGGGGCCGAAGAGCTTGGACGAGGTCGATCCGGAGCTGCTGGCCACCTATGCGAAGCTCGGCATTCCGCTGAAGGAACAGGAACTGCTGGCCGGTGTACGCAAGCAAGGCGAGCCGAGCGAACTCGATTTTGAGGCCGGCGGGGAATACGGGTCCGGCAAGGTCGCCATTGACGCAGTGTTCGACTCGGTCTCGGTCGTTACGACCTTCAAGGAAGAGCTCGCCAAGGCAGGCGTGATCTTCTGCTCGATCTCAGAGGCGGTCAAAGAGCACCCCGAGTTAGTCAAGAAGTATCTGGGCTCGGTGGTGCCGACGTCGGATAATTTTTACGCGACGCTGAACTCGGCGGTGTTCTCCGACGGCAGCTTCGTTTACGTGCCCGAAAACACCCGCTGCCCGATGGAGCTCTCGACTTACTTCCGCATCAATGAGCAACAGACAGGTCAGTTCGAGCGAACCCTGATCATCGCCGACAAGGGCTCCTATGTGAGCTATCTCGAAGGCTGCACCGCCCCGATGCGCGACGAGAATCAGCTGCACGCCGCGGTCGTGGAACTGGTCGCTCTGGACGATGCCGAGATCAAATATTCGACCGTCCAGAACTGGTATCCGGGCGACAAGGAAGGCAAGGGCGGCGTCTACAATTTCGTCACCAAGCGGGGCGACTGCCGCGGCAAGAACTCCAAGATTTCCTGGACCCAGGTGGAGACAGGTTCGGCCATCACTTGGAAGTATCCGAGTTGCATCCTGCGGGGCGACAATTCCCGCGGGGAGTTCTACTCGATCGCCATCTCGAACGGCTACCAGCAGGTCGATTCCGGCACCAAGATGATCCATCTGGGACGCAATACGTCGAGCCGGATCATCTCCAAGGGCATCGCGGCGGGTAAATCGTCGAACACCTATCGCGGCCTCGTCTCGGCCCACCGCAAGGCCACCGGCGCGCGCAATTTTACCCAGTGCGACTCACTGCTGATCGGCGATCAGTGCGGTGCCCACACCGTGCCCTATATCGAGGCCAAGAACTCCTCGGCCGTGTTCGAGCACGAGGCCACCACATCTAAGATATCGGATGATCAAATGTTCTATTGCCAGACGCGGGGCATGGATGAAGAGGCTGCTGTCGCGCTAATCGTGAACGGCTTTGTTCGCGACGTATTGCAGCACCTGCCGATGGAGTTCATGGCCGAGACCCAGAAACTGATCGGCATCAGTTTGGAGGGGAGCGTGGGTTGATCGCCTGCAGGTCTGCCCTATCCATCGCAACAACAACTGAACAGGAAATTCGTAGGTCGTAATGCTTGAAATCAAAAATCTGCACGCCGAAGTCGACGGCGAGAAAATTCTCAAAGGCCTGAACATCACCATCCCCAAGGGTGAGGTCCACGCCATCATGGGACCGAATGGCTCGGGCAAATCCACGCTGGCGAACGTGCTGGCGGGCAAGGAAGACTACGAGGTCACCAAGGGCTCAATCACGTGGAACGGTGCCGACATCCTCGAAATGAGCCCCGAGGAGCGGGCCATCGCCGGTGTCTTTCTGGCCTTCCAATATCCGGTAGAGATTCCTGGTGTCGCCACCATGACCTTCCTGCGCACGGCGCTGAATGCGGTGCGGGTGGGGCGCGGTGAGCCCGAATTGACCACGCCTGACTTCATGCGATTGGTGCGCGCGAAAGCGGAGGAACTGCAAATCAGTCCCGACATGCTGAAGCGCCCGCTCAATGTGGGTTTCTCGGGAGGCGAGAAGAAGCGCCACGAGGTTTTGCAGATGGAACTGCTGGAGCCGAGCCTTTGCGTGCTGGACGAGACCGATTCCGGGCTCGATATCGACGCCGTCCGGATTGTCTCGGAAGGGGTGAATTCGCTACGCAGCCCGGAGCGGGCAATGCTGTTGATCACCCATTACCAGCGGCTTCTGGATTACATCGTGCCCGATCAAGTGCACGTGCTTTCCGACGGCAAAATCGTGCGTTCCGGCGACAAGTCGCTGGCGCTCGAGCTGGAGGAATCGGGCTACGCCGAATATGGCGAACAGGCCGCATAGGGACAGTGGCCATGGATATGCAGGCAAACGCGCTCACCACCGAGGCCGAGCAAGGCTTTGTGGAGCTTTACGACGCCGCCCGCGCCAAGCTGCCGGGGGCAGATAACGCGTGGGCGCGCGAGCTTCGAGACCAGGCCATGCGGGATTACGCGGCAATCGGCCTGCCGAGCCGCCGTGTTGAGGAATGGAAATACACCGACCTTCGACGCCTGCTTGGCGAGGCCTACGCACCTGCACCGGCGCTTTCGGAAGCGCTCGGCCATGACGACATTCGGGCCATTTTGGGCGACGGCTTAGCCGCGCTCGATTGCCATTCCGTCATACTGGTCGATGGTCATTTGCGCCACGAGCTTTCGGACTTCGGCTTTGCGGGAGACAAGGGAGAGGCGATTTCACTTGGGGAAGCTCTCGCCACGCCGCCGAAATGGCTGAAAGCCGGGTTCGGCAAGGTCAATCCGCCGAAGAGCGAGGCGGTTCTGGCGTTAAACGCGGCATTCATGAGCGATGGCATCGTCTTGCGCATTCCAGCGGGATTAGAGATCACAAAGCCGATACACATCATTCATGTGCATACGGCCAAGCGACCCGTGGGCATTACGACGCGAAACTTCGTCTCGATCGGCAAGGGGGCGAAGGTCACCTTGATCGAGAGCTTTTTCAGTGTTTCCGATGCTGCCTCTCAGCACAATGTCGCCACCGAGCTCGACATCGGGGATGGCGCTCAAGTCAGCCACGTCAAACTTCAATGCGAAAACCAGGAAGCTACCCATCTCGCGACTTGGATGACGCGGCTTGGCGCGAGCGCCGGTTACAGGGCCTTTCAGTTCACGACCGGTGCGGCGCTGTCGCGCAGCCAGATTTTCTTAGCCGTTGCCGGCGAGGGCGCATCGGCCAATGTCAGCGGGGCGTTCCTGCTGCGAGACCGTCAACACCACGACACGACCTTGGTTGTCGATCACGTGGCGGCCCATTGCGAGAGCCGCGAGCTCTTCAAAGCCGTGCTGGAAGACGATGCGCGCGGCGTATTTCAGGGCAAGATCGAGGTGCACCCCCACGCCCAGAAGACGGATGCAAAGCAAATGGCCCAGGGCTTGCTGTTGTCGGAGACGGCCGAATTCGATTCCAAGCCGGAACTGATAATCTTTGCGGACGATGTGGTCTGCGGGCACGGCTCCACGTCGGGCCAGATCGACGATGAATCGATGTTTTATCTGCGCAGCCGGGGTATTGGGGAGGCGCAGGCGCGCAGCCTGCTGATCCAGGCATTCGCCGGCGAAGCCATCGAACTGATTGAGGATGAGGTGTTGCGTGACGTGCTGCTTGGGATCGTCGCGAATTGGCTCACCAAACGGAACGCATAGAAACGCGATGACATCAGTCGGATTGGATATGGACCGGGCTGGAACCGCTAAAGTCGGCGACGGCTACGACGTCGAGCGAATTCGCGCGGACTTTCCGATTCTGCACCGGGAAGTCTATGGCAAGCCGCTGGTTTACCTGGACAATGCCGCCTCGGCCCAGAAGCCGCGCGCGGTGCTTGACGCAATCCAGCACACCTACGCACATGAATTCGCCAACGTTCATCGCGGCCTGCACTATTTGAGCAATACCGCGACCGCGGCCTATGAGAGCGCGCGCGAAACCGTCGCCCGTTTCGTCAATGCCGGCTCCAGCGAAGAGATCATCTTCACCCGCAACGCCACCGAGGCCATCAATCTGGTGGCCCAATCCTTTGGCGGTGAGGTGGTCGGGGAGGGCGACGAGATCGTGGTCACCATCATGGAGCACCACTCCAATATCGTGCCTTGGCATTTTCACCGCGAGCGGAACGGCGCGGTTTTGAAATGGGCACCGGTCACCGATCAAGGTGAGCTGCAGCTCGACGAGCTGGAAAAGCTGCTGGGCCCGCGAACCAAGATGCTCGCCATCACCCACATGTCCAACGTGCTGGGCACCATCGTGCCGATCAAGGAAATCGTGGCCATGGCCCACGCCCGCGGCATCCCGGTGCTGGTGGATGGTGCGCAGGGTGCGGTGCATTTGCCCGTCGACGTCCAGGATCTCGATTGCGACTTCTACGTCTTCACCGGCCATAAGCTTTACGGGCCGACCGGCGTCGGCGTGCTGTACGCTAAGAAGGCGCATCTTGAAAGCATGCCGCCCTATCAGGGTGGCGGTGAAATGATCGAGACCGTGTCGTGCGATCACATCGCCTATGGCAAGCCGCCCTACAAGTTTGAGGCCGGCACGCCTGCAATCGTCCAGGTGATCGGGCTGGCGGCGGCCATAGACTATGTAACGGGTGTGGGACGCGGGGCCATCAGGACCCATGAAGACCAGCTGTTGGCCTATGCCCAGCAGCGGCTATCCGACATCGAAGGGCTGCGCATGATCGGGACTGCGCCCAACAAGGGCAGCATCGTTTCCTTCGAGATCGAGGGCACCCATCCCCACGATGTCAGCACCATTATCGACCGCTCGGGAATTGCTCTTCGGGCCGGTCACCATTGCGCCGAACCATTGATGGATCGCTTCGGCGTGACTGCGACATGTCGCGCGTCCTTCGCGATGTATAATACGTCGAACGAAGTGGACGCGCTGGCAGAGGCGTTGATAAAGGCACAGGGATTTTTTCGTGATTGAAATGGATGACGAGAAGCACATGAGAGATTTTCTGGAACCCAAGCCGGCCCAGCCGGAGTCCTGTGAGGAAGCTGTCGAGGCCGTCAAGAGTGCAACGAAGAAGTCGGGCACATCACTGAGCCAAGAAGAGCTGGAACGCTATACAAACGCCTTAGTGGCGGCGCTGAAATCGGTCTACGACCCGGAAATCCCGGTCGATATCTATGAGCTTGGCCTGATCTATCGGGTCGATATCGACGACGACCATAATGTGGTGGTCGATATGACGCTGACCGCGCCCGGCTGCCCGGTCGCTGGAGAAATGCCGATATGGGTCGAAAATGCCGTCGCATCGGTCGAGGGCGTCAAGCAGGTGAAGGTAAATCTGGTTTTCGATCCACCCTGGGATCCAAGCCGGATGTCTGAGGAAGCGCGCGTCGCGCTCAACATGTTTTAACTTGCGCCGGTAACAACGAAGCCCTACGTGAAATCCATGAATAACCCACGACCCAGACCCAAAGTAATGACGCTTACCGACGCTGCCGCAGAGCGCGTCAAGGCGATCATGTCGTCGAGCGAAGCCTCAGCCGTAGGAGTGCGCGTGGGCGTCAAGAATGGCGGTTGCGCGGGCATGGAGTACACCATGACCTACGCGGAGACCCAGGAACCACTCGACGAGGTCGTGGAGGACAAGGGTATTACGCTTTTCATAGATCCCAAGGCCGTGCTGTTTTTGCTGGGTGCCGAGATGGATTATGCGGTCGACAAGCTGTCGTCCGGCTTCGTCTTCAATAATCCCAACGAAACGAGTGCCTGCGGGTGCGGGGTGTCGGTGGCGATTGAGCCCGCATCCAAGGCCCAGTTGGAAGACTTCGGCAAGGGCGACAGTCCGGCCGCTTGAGCCTTGGTGGGGACGGCCTCCCGTTCGCCGTCCGCGGTGTTGCCGCGATTCAATTCAGCACAGATAACTGATCTGGCGACAGTCCGCTGACGCGTGTTTGACGGTGGTAACTGGAGCCCGCATTGCCCGACTTACGAACCGCAAAAAGGCGATTCGTTTCAGGGGCTTCGCACAGGTCGTTTCATGAAATTGGGAACGTGGTCGCCCATGCCCGTTTTTCGGGGCGCGTCCTCGCTTTTGGTGGCCTTGGAAGCCTTTTTCTGAGGCGCCGGCTTTTGAACCGTCTTGCCGTTGCCATTAGCATTAGCTTTGGCGGCTCTGGGCGGCCGTGATTTCTCTTGCGGGCTCTTCGCTTTCGCTGGAGCGGCAGACCGGCGCGGCCCACGTCTGGAGGATTGGCGCCGCCCGCCGCGGCTTTCGCGCTCCTCAAAAGAGGGCTCCTCGCCGATCCATTGGATGTCCTGGCGCACCAATTTCGTGATTGCTTTCACCGCTTTGAAATCTGACGGCGTGACCAGCATTGCCGCGACGCCCTCGCGCCCCGCGCGTCCCGTTCGCCCGATCCGATGCACATAATCCTCCGGTTGGCCCGGTACATCGAAATTGATGATGTGGGAGACATCGGGAATATCGAGGCCGCGCGCCGCCACGTCGCTCGCAACCAACAGCGCTACTTCGCCGTTGCGGAACGCCTCCAGCGTCGCCATACGTTGGTGCTGGTCCATGTCGCCATGGAGTGCAGCGGCGTTGAAGCCATGCCGGACCAGCGAGTTATGCACGATCACGACGTCCCGCTTGCGGTTGCAGAACACGATGGCATTGCGAACATCGAGTTCGTTCACCAGATCGCGCAAGGCTTGGCGTTTGGCCTTGGGCTCGCCGGGGCAAGATTTCAAAAGCTGTTTGATAGTTCCTGCCGCGGTGGCCGGAGGCGTCGCCTCAATGCGCTCGGGCGACTTCAGGAAGTCTTTCACGAGCCGTTGAATCTCGGGCGGCATAGTGGCCGAGAAAAACAGGGTTTGCCTGGCCGGCGGTATCAGTTTGCTGATCCGTTCCACGTCGGGGATGAAGCCCATATCGAGCATCCGATCGGCCTCGTCGATCACCAATATCTCGACGCCGGTCAGCAGCAATTTGCCCCGCTGAAAGTGATCGAGCAGCCGGCCCGGTGTGGCAATTAGAACATCCGCGCCACGGTCGAGCTTTCGATCCTGCTCGTCGAACGAGACGCCACCGATCAGCAGGGCGACGGTAAGTTTGTGCTCGGCGCCATAGAGCTCAAAACTGTCAGCCACTTGGGCGGCGAGTTCGCGGGTGGGTTCGATGATCAAGGAGCGGGGCATGCGAGCCCGTGCGCGCCCCGTCTCGAGGCGATTCAACATCGGCAGCACGAAGGAAGCGGTTTTTCCCGTCCCCGTCTGCGCAATGCCGAGGACATCGCGGCCCTGGATCACAAATGGAATGGCTTGGGCTTGGATCGGCGTCGGCTCGACATATCCCACGGCTTCCACCGCCGTGAGCACTTTCGGACTGAGGCCGAGATCGGAAAATTTCATACGTTAGTCACGTCGTGGCTGCGCCACCGGTAACACCGCTCTGAGAGAACCAAATGACATAAGGGTTTTTGAAACAAGAGCCAGGCTTTTCGATTCGCCGGCTGCAATTTGCGGGCGAGAATAGGGACCGGCTGCGATTTGTCAAATGACGTCTGGTTAAGAAACGGCCTTTGACATCAGTTATTGACACAAACGGGTCAAATAAGCTTCGACCGCGAGGATATCCGCGCAAATGGGACCGATCGAGGAGGCAGATGGTGCAAGGGTCAAGAATTTTGCGGGGGCGGGTCGACTGATGACGGAGCCGGACCATGCCCCCGTCGTGGTGCGGCCGCCAATTCTATTTGGCGGCACGCTTGTCCTGGCTTTCGTTCTTGAGGCGGTGGTGCCCCTTGGGCCGGGTCTTGGCGGGGGAACCGGACGGGCGGTCGCGGTGGGCCTGTCCATCGCAGTCTTGGGGGGCGCGATTGTGGCGATGGCGGCAAATCGCTTTAACCAGGCGGGAACCAATCTTCCGACCTGGGAGCCTACACTCGCACTTGTCAAAACCGGCCCGTTCCGCTTCAGCCGCAACCCGATCTATATCGGCTTGCTGCTGATATATTTCGGCTTAGCCACTGCACTTACCAGCGTCTGGGCCCTGCTGTTCCTTCCGGCCCTGTTGGCAATCGTCCATTACGGTATCGTTCTGCGCGAGGAGGCCTACCTCGCAGAAAAATTCGGGGCGGCCTACACGTCCTACCAAGCCCGCGTGCCTCGCTGGCTCTAACACCCGTGAATTAGCGTTACCCCGTCCTCGAACTATCGAGCACTTCCATGATCCCTGCCATATTTATCCCAGGCCTGCTCTGCACGGGCGCGCTGTTCGATGGCCAGCGCGCCGGGCTTGGCGGCCAGGTTGAGATCAGCATCGGGGACATTACACAAGCCGACAGTATCGCTGAGATGGCGCGGACAATTCTCGATGAGGCGCCTGATCGCTTTGTGCTGCTGGGCTTCTCGATCGGCGGAGTCGTAGCCCTGGAGATCATGCGCCGAGCGAGCGAACGGGTCCGTGGACTGATTCTGGTCGATACCAGTGCCCGCGCCGACGCGCTCTGGCAGGCGGCCCTCAGTGCAGCTTTCTTGAGAATTGCCGAATTTGCCGGACTGGATTGGACAATTCGGAAATCCACGCCCCAGCTTCTGTATAAGGACCGCCAGACCGACAAGGCTATGACTGGCAAGATCCTCGGCATGGCCCAAGCGCTCGGGCTGGACGTGCTTCGGCGGCAGCGATCGGCGCTGGCAAGCAGAGACGATTATCGCTCCGGCCTAGCGGCGATCACATGTCCCGGCCTGGTGATTGCCGGCCGCAATGACCCGTTGGCAACACCGAAACTGGCCCGCGAACTTGCCGCAGGCATTCCCGGCGCCGGAATCGAAATCATTCCCCGCTGCGGACACTATTCGGTTCTTGAACGCCCTGACGAAGTTAATGCGGTGGTGAGTAAGTTCGTCGCTGAAATGATCCGACGCGAAAGTGCCTAGATGTCCAGGTCGCTTGCGTAAGGGGCCCGTTCCTGGATGAAACGGAAACGCGCCTCGGGCTTGTTCCCCATCAGCTGATCCACGGCCCGTGATGTTTTGGTCTTTTCGTCGTCGTCGATCTCGACGCGCAGAAGCGTGCGCTTCGAAGGATCCATGGTGGTCTCTTTGAGCTGCTTGGGCAGCATCTCGCCCAACCCCTTGAACCGGCTGATGTCCACCTTGCCCTTGCCGGTGAATTCTTGGGCCATCAGCTCGTCCTTATGGGCATCATCGCGGGCATAGAGCACCTTGGCGCCCTGGGAGAGCTTGTAGAGCGGCGGCACCGCTAAATAGAGGTGGCCGTTTTCGACAAGCTCAGGCAGTTGCCGGTAGAAGAAGGTGATCAGCAGCGAGGCAATATGGGCGCCGTCCACATCGGCGTCAGTCATCACCACCACCTTTTCGTATCGCAGATCTTCGTCCCTATAGGCGGGGCCGGTGCCACAGCCCAGTGCCATGACCAGATCGGCGATCAGCTGGTTCTGCGTAACCTTCTGGGCGCTCGCATTGGCGACATTCAAGATCTTGCCGCGAAGTGGAAGCACGGCCTGGGTGATCCGGTTACGGGCTTGCTTGGCGGAGCCGCCTGCTGAGTCCCCCTCGACGAGAAACAGTTCTGTGCCTTCGGCCGCGGTCTCGGAACAATCGGCGAGCTTGCCCGGCAGGCGCAAGCGCCGTGTCGCGGTCTTGCGGTTGACTTCCTTTTCGCGCCGGCGCCGCAGGCGCTCCTCCGAGCGTTCGACCACCCAGTCGAGTAGACGGTTGGCTTGATTGGGATTGCCGGTAAGCCAGTGATCGAACTCGTCGCGTATCGCCGTCTCCACGATGCGGCTGGCCTGTGAACTTGAGAGCCTGTCCTTGGTTTGACCCTGAAATTCCGGTTCCCGCATGAAGAGCGATAACATCGCGGTTGCCGTTCCCAAGACGTCGTCCGCGGCGATCTGCTGCGCGCGCTTGTTCCCGGTCAACTCGCCATAGGCCTTGAGCGCTTTGGTCAGCGCGGCACGCAGACCTACCTCGTGGGTGCCGCCTTCGGGCGTGCGGACCGTGTTGCAATACGAATTCAGGAAGCCGTCCATGCCGGCAACCCAGGCGATGGCCCATTCCACCGAGCCGTGCCCATCCGGCCGTTCCAGCTTTCCGGCGAACAATTCCTGCGTGACGGTGGCCGCGCCATTGATCCGGAAGGTCAGAAAGTCCTTCAGCCCGCCCGGAAAGTGTAATCGCGCGGTCTCCGGCGTCTCGTCTGCCGCCTTGAGGAGTTCGGGCGCGCAGGTCCAGCGAATCTCGACGCCCCCGAAAAGATAGGCCTTGGAGCGCGCCATTCGGAACAAGCGGGCGGGCCTGAAGCTCGATGCCTTGCCGAAGATTTTCACATCTGGACGAAACCGGACCTTTGTGCCGCGGCGGTTTTTTATCGCGCCAAGATTCTCTACCGGCCCGTCGGGCTCGCCCCGCGTGTAAGTCTGGCGATAAAGCGTCTGGCTTCGTGCGACCTCCACTTCGAGGTGCTCGGAAAGCGCGTTCACCACGGAGACGCCGACGCCATGAAGGCCGCCCGACGTGTCGTAAACACGGGAGTTGAACTTACCCCCCGCATGCAGCGTGGTCATGATGACTTCGAGCGCCGACTTCTTTTTGAACTTCGGATGGGGATCGATCGGGATGCCCCTTCCGTTGTCGGTCACGGTCAGCCAGCCCTCGGCGTCCAATTCGACATCGATCCAGGTCGCTTGGCCCGACAGCGCCTCGTCCATGGCGTTGTCGATGACTTCGGCGAAGAGATGATGCAGCGCCTTTTCGTCCGTCCCGCCGATATACATGCCGGGCCTGCGGCGCACCGGCTCGAGGCCCTCCAAGACTTCAATATCGGCCGCCGTATACCGTTTCTCGGAGGCGCGGGCCCCAGACTTTCGGGATTTTATCGGCTCGGCTTCGAGCTCGTTTTCCAGCTTGGCGAAAAGATCGCGAGACGCTGCCATGTTCCCCGTAGAGAAATGTCTCGATTCGCCCGCGAAATTGCGGCGAATCTCCTACGAATCCGTCTGTTGCTCTGGTCGCATGGGGACCGTGATTTGGCAAGGCCCATATGCCAAGACCCAGTGCGTGGGGGCCTATACAAGAGGGCCTATGAGAAGGCCCCGCCGGAGTTGCCATCCGGCGGGGCTGCTTCAGATTTAGCGTAGGGCCATAATGATTGGATGCAGGGGTAGGACCGTGGATCGCGCCTGGGCCTTCAGCCCTAGCGGCGCCTGATTATCACGGATCTCTCTATCCTCCTGCCTGTGGCGCCCTACTCGATCGAATCGAGTTGTTTCAAGCTTGGAACCGGGAGCGCTGATGAATCCGCCATGTGATCCGATTAGAAATCGGCACACACCCCATCCTCGAGCATTCCGCCCAAGCTTTTCAAATCAGTTTTGTGATGTCGGTGTACGGCCGTCCCAAACGCAGGCAGCTGCCTTGAAACTCAATGGGACGGCTTCGTTTTGTCCGGAGGAGTCATTTTCTTAAACCTCCCTTTTATTTTTTTGATTCTGACGAAGCGGGTCGCCGCCGTCAAATCACGTTTTGCGTCCCGTACACCACGATCAATTGGCATTGCACATGGCGGCAATTCGCCCGTTGCAGGAGAGGCGGCTGATCCTTTAGCTTGCCCTCACACAGATTGGTCAAAGGGAGACGTGCTTATGGCGGTGGAAACGCCGATTTGTGACTTTGGCTGGAAGGCTCCGGACTTCGAGCTTCCTGGCGTTGACGGCAAGGCCCACAAGCTCTCGGAGCTCGCGGGCGAGCGTGGCACGCTCGTCATGTTCATCTGCAATCACTGCCCCTACGTCAAGGCGGTGATCGATCGTATTGTTCGCGACGCTAAGCAATTGGAATCGTTAGGCATCAAGACGGTCGCGATTTGCTCTAATGACGCGACGACACACCCCGACGACGCCTTCGACAAAATGAAGATTTTCGCCGAGCAGCAGGGCTTCACATTTCCCTATTTGCACGACGAATCGCAAGAGGTCGCGCGCATCTATGACGCGGCTTGCACACCCGATTTTTTCGGTTTCAACGGCGATCTCGAACTGCATTACCGCGGCCGTCTCGATGAGAGCCGGCGCGAAGCGGCGGGCCCGGATGTCAGGCGCGATCTATTCGAAGCCATGAAGCAGATTGCCGAGACCGGGCAGGGCCCGCGCGAGCAGATTGCCTCGATGGGCTGCTCGATCAAATGGAAGGCGGCCGCTTAGCGGCATTCTGCGCGGGCTCGACTGCAGAGCAGCCACGCGGTTCTTGGTAGGGCAAACGAAAAGGGGCGGCCCGAAGGCCGCCCCGCTTGATTCTGAACTCCGGTCCGGATTTCGGATCAGACGCTGTAATAGAGATCGAATTCGATCGGATGGGGCATCTGCTCGAATGCCTCGATCTCTTCCATCTTGAGCTCCAGATACCCGTCGATCTGATCGTCGCTGAAGACGCCGCCCTTTTTCAGAAAATCGCGGTTCTGATCCAGTTGTTCGCAAGCCTCGCGCAACGATCCACAGACCGTTGGCACACCTTGCAGCTCCTCCGGCGGCAGGTCGTAGAGGTTCTTGTCCATCGGGTCGCCCGGATCGAGCTTGTTCTCGATGCCGTCGAGGCCCGCCATCAACATCGCAGCGAACGCCAGATACGGATTGCATGCAGGATCGGGGAAACGAACCTCAACGCGCTTCCCCTTGGGCGATGTCACGTGAGGAATGCGGCAGCCTGCCGAGCGATTGCGCTGTGAGTAGGCCAGCAGCACAGGTGCTTCGTATCCCGGAACCAGACGTTTATAGGAGTTGGTGGTGGGATTGGCGAAGGCGTTGCAGGCCTTTGCGTGCTTCAAGATGCCGGCAATGTAGTGCAGCGCGTTATCCGAGAGATCGGCGTATTTGTTGCCGGCGAAGATCGCGTCCTTGCCCTTCCATAGAGACTGATGGGTGTGCATTCCGGTGCCGTTGTCCCCAAAGACCGGCTTGGGCATGAAAGTCGCCGTCTTGCCGTAGGCCTGTGCGACGTTATGCACGACGTATTTATAGATCTGCATATGGTCGCCACAGCGCACCAGCGTGTCGAATTTCATGCCGAGTTCGTGCTGGGCGGCACCAACCTCGTGATGATGCTTTTCGGTGGTGACGCCCATCTCATTCATCACACTCAGCATTTCCGAGCGGATATCCTGGGCCGAGTCCACCGGCGGCACCGGGAAATAACCGCCCTTGGTGCGGGGGCGATGCGCGAGATTTCCCATCTCATATTCGGTGCCCATATTTGAGGGCAACTCGGTCGAGTCGATCCTGAAGCCGCAGTCATAGGGATCGGATGCAAAGCGCACATCATCGAAGATGAAGAACTCGGCCTCGGGGCCGAAATAGGCTTTGTCGCCAACACCGGTCTGTTTCAGATAGGCCTCGGCCTTGCGGGCGATGGCGCGCGGATCGCGCTCATAGAGTTCGCCAGTGGTCGGTTCTATGACGTCGCAGAAAATACCAATTGTGGTCTGGGCAAAAAACGGATCGATGTGAGCCGAGTCCGGGTCCGGCAGCAGCGCCATGTCGGATTGAGAAATGTCCTTCCACCCGGCGATGGAAGAGCCATCGAAAAACACGCCCTCGGCAAACATGTCTTCATCCACCATGGCCACGTCCATGGTGAGATGCTGCAGCTTGCCGCGCGGATCGGTGAATCTCAGATCAACGAACTTGACGTCATCGTCCTTTATCTTTTTGAGCACTTTACTTGCTTCTGCCATAGCTTTCCTCTGTTTCACATTGGTTCATTGAACCGGCGAGGGGCCGGAAATACTGGTTGGATGGGCGCTCGATTTGGTCCGGCGGTCGCCGTGCCGGCGGCGCATCGTGGACTTGCTTTGGCCCGTTAGATGGCGTCCGCTCCCGTCTCCCCGGTGCGGATACGAATGGCGTCTTCGACGGAGCTTATGAAGATTTTGCCGTCTCCGATGCGTCCGGTCTTGGCCGAAGTCAGGATTGCTTCGACCGCCTTGTCGACCAAATTGTCGGCGAGCACAATCTCGACTTTCACCTTGGGCAGGAAGTCCACCACATATTCGGCGCCGCGATAGAGCTCGGTATGGCCCTTTTGACGGCCGAACCCTTTGGCCTCCGTCACCGTTATGCCTTGAAGGCCCACCTCTTGAAGGGCTTCCTTCACTTCGTCGAGCTTGAAAGGCTTTATCACGGCCTCGATCTTCTTCATCTCCCCGGTCACCTCCGCTTTGGCAGTTTCGCCAATGTTCGTTTCTGCTTCAAACCGCAATAGCACACGCCGTGCCAAGGGCCGCGGCTAAGAAAAGATGAGTGATTTCAGCTCCTTAATGGTATGGATACGCCATTGACTCGGAAAACGCTCACCGCTTTTGCATGCTTCCTAGGCAACTTGCTCAAAAATTGTGCAAAATCGAATTGCCCGTCGCATAACCGGTAATCAGGTTTGCATTTTTTCGCCTAGCGGCGGCCTTGTCCATGCTTTTCTGTTCTTCCAGCCCGGACAGCGGCCGGTTGGGTGCCTTGGACAGCAAGCAGTTGGAGTTCCAGATGAATGGCACGCTTGAGCCAAGTTCGGCGGCCCGTCTCGAACTTCTGACGACGGAAGAAATGGGCCGCGCCGACCGGCTCACCATCGAGGGCGGAACGCAGGGTCTCGATCTCATGGAAAATGCGGGCAAAGCCGTCGCAAACGAAGTCGCGCGCCGGTTCCCCGATGCGGAGACCGTCTGCGTGCTTTGCGGGCCGGGCAACAATGGCGGCGATGGCTTTGTCGCGGCCCGCCTGCTCAAGGAGCAGGGGTATAGCGTCAAGGTTTGTTTGTTGGGCCAGATCGAGCACTTGAAGGGCGATGCGGCCGAAATGGCTCAACGCTGGAGGGGATCGGTTGAAAGCCTCGAGCCCTCAGCCTTGGAGAGCGCCGACGTCGTGATCGATGCGATGTTCGGCGCCGGGCTCGCACGGCCATTGGAAGGTCCAGCAGCAGAGGTCGCCGATGCCCTCAATGCATCCGGTATTCCGGTGGTTGCCGTCGATGTGCCGAGCGGCATTGACGGCAGCACCGGCGACGTTATGGGCACAGCCGTCGAGGCGGAGGTTTGCGTCACTTTCTTCCGGCGCAAGCCGGGCCATTTGTTGCTGCCCGCACGCCTTTGTTGTGGCGAGGTGGTTTGCGCCGATATCGGAATCAGGCACGACGCGCTGGCCGAAATTGCGCCCCGGACCTACGCCAATGAACCGCCTCTGTGGCTCGGTCATTATCCCTGGCCCCAATTTGCCGGGCACAAATACTCCCGAGGACACGCCGTGGTCGTCTCTGGTCCAGCGGACGCGACGGGCGCCGCGCGACTGGCTGCCCGTGGCGCGCTTCGGGCCGGGGCGGGGCTCGTCACTTTGGCCTCACCCGTGGACGCGTTTGAGATCAACGCCAGCCATCTGACGGCCATCATGATTGCCCGGATCACGGGACCGGAAGCGCTGGCGGAGATATTCGCCGATCAGCGCAAGAATGCCGCGTGCATCGGACCTGGCGCCGGCGTTGGCGAACAAACACGCCAAGCTGTGCTCGGGCTGCTGGCAAGCCACCCGGCGCTGGTCTTGGATGCCGATGCCTTGACGTCCTTCCAGGATGCGCCCGGCGACTTGTTCGATGCGATTACCAGCCGCCATGCGCCTGTCGTCATGACGCCCCATGAGGGCGAATTTGCCAGCCTGTTTCCCGATGCGGAGGGCTCCAAGCTGGAGCGGGCGAGGGCGGCTGCCCGGCGCTCCGGCGCGGTCATCGTGCTGAAGGGGGCAGACACCGTCATCGCCGAACCCGGTGGCCAGGCGGCCATCAACTGCAACGCGCCCCCATATCTGGCGACGGCTGGATCGGGCGACGTGCTAAGCGGATTCGTGACCGCGATGCTGGCCCAGGGCATGAACGCCTTTCATGGCGCCGCCGCCGCCGTTTGGCTGCATGGCGCCGCTGCCGAAAGGTTCGGTCCAGGTCTTATCGCGGAAGACTTGCCGGAGACCTTGCCCGGCGTCCTGCGCGCGCTGGAATGCTATTTCGATTGAGAGCTAGGGAGTTGGCGGGAATGCCTGCGCACAGAGCCTATTGATAGAGGCTCGTCAGGCGCGAGGCGCATTTGAAGACCCGCGAATAGGCGTGCGCGTGGCTGCGCTTCGGTTTCCGGACAATCACGGTAAACCGGCACTGCGTGTTGTCTTGGTCATCAAATCCCTGCAGCTTTTGGCCAAGATCATACTTGAAAACATCGCTCGAGAATTTAGCGCAAAGCCGCAGCTTGTCCCCCGGTTGGAGCAAAATCCGGTCGTCCTCCGTGCCTTCGAATTTGAGCGGCATTGGGCGGCTTCGCGCGACGCTTTGCCTGCCGTATGACATAACCAGCAGGGTCGGCCGCTCGACGACGCGTTCCTCCTCGAGCAGATTGTTGATGGTGAATTTCAGGCACGTGCCATCGTCTTGAAGCGGCGACATCTCCACTTCATTCACATGAAAGATGCTCCAATCGAGCGCGTAAGCGACGGCGAATTCCAGCGTAAGGACCACGGCGACCAGGATGGCGTAGGGTCTTAGCCGGCGCCAGATGTCGAGCTTCTTGTTTTGCGGATTCGTTTCAGCCATGGGCAGCGGGGCATGTGTTGGAATCGGGCTGATCGTGCTTCACAAATTATAACCGAAATCGCCCCTCGAACGAAACCGCTTGCTAGCCGACTTTGGCCTAATCCGGCGCTTCCATCAGATCGGCTCAGGCGGCTCCATATTGGACCGCTCCTGTTTCGGCCAAATGATATGTGTTACCACTCGGTCGACCCGTGGAAACAGGTCTGGGAGCCAAGCTGAATGGCGTCTAAAGCAAAGCAACTCAAAGACTTATTGGACGAGCCGCGTTGTCATCCGGTGGCCTGCTGCTGGGATGCGCTGTCAGCGCAGATGATCGAGCGGGCGGGCTTTCCATTCACCTTCATGTCGGGTTTCGCGGTATCGGCAAGCCGCATCGGCGCCCCGGACCAGGGCCTGATTTCCTACGGCGAGATGGTCGACCAGGGGCGCAATATCTGCGCCGCCGTATCCTTTCCCGTGATCGGCGATGGCGACACCGGCTACGGCAACGCGATCAACGTCAAGCGCACTGTCGATGGCTACGCTGGCGCGGGCTTCGCCTGCGTGATGATCGAGGATCAGGTCTCGCCCAAGCGGTGCGGTCACGTCGCGGGCAAGCAGGTGGTCGGCCGGGACGAAGCCCTAGAGCGGGTGCAAGCGGGGGTCGATGCCCGGAATGACGGCGCGGATGTCCTGATTATGGCCCGCACCGACGCCAGGGCAGTCCATGGTTTGGATGAGGCCATATGGCGGGCCCAGCGCTTCGGCGAGATCGGAGCAGACATCCTGTTCGTGGAGGCGCCGCAGACGGCGCAGGAGCTTGGCCGGATCACCAAGGAGGCCCCCGGCATTCACGCAGCCAATATGATCGAGGGGGGCGTGACGCCGTTCCTGCCGCCCGACCGTCTGCACGAACTGGGCTATCGGTTCGCCGTCTATCCTCTAACAATTTTTGGCGCGGCTATGAAAGCCATGAATGAGGCGATGGACCTTATTGCGGCCGGTGAGCCTGTGGGCAACAGGTCCGTTTCATTTGCGGAGATGAAACGCATTGTCGGTTTCGATCGCTATGACGAAGAAGAGCGCCGCTACTCGCCCGCGCTGGACACCCGCAAAGCTTCCTGAGCTTGCTCGATAATGGCCAATTCTTGCCCGCAAATTTCCAGATTTGGTGTGTATTGGAATCGGTTGTAAAGGCTGGTGGAGACCTGAAATGAACAGTTGCACGATGCGGGGGCTTCGAGCCGCGCTTTGCATAGTGCTTCTTATCTGTGGCGCGACGGCTGCCTCGGCAGCCACCAACCGGGCCTTGCTGCAAGCCGGGCAGGGCGTATCGGCCTTGCTGCGCGGCCAATATGAGCGCGCCATTGTTTCCTACACGGAAGCGCTCAAATCGCGCGATCTCTCCGATGTCCGCCGGGCCAACATCCTGAATGATAGGGGCGTTGCGAAATGGCGGCTGAAGCGGACCAACGAAGCCATCGAAGATTTCAATGCCGCGATCGAGCTGTTTGCCGATTACGCACTGGTCTACAACAATCGCGGAAACGCGCTGATGGATCTCGGCCGGCCCGACGAGGCTATGCAGGACTTCGACCGCGCCGTCTCGCTCGCGCCCGGTTATGGCGTTGCCTACAACAACCGCGGCAATGCATTGCTTGCAATGGGGCGCCATGACGACGCGCTAAAGGCCTTTGCCAAGGCCGTCGAATACATGCCCAACAACGCGGTCCCCTTCAACGGAAGGGGCAAGGCGCAATCGGCCATGGCGCGTCCCTTCGCGGCGATGCGCGACTTCAATCGGGCGCTGGTTCTGAATGCCAAATATGGCAACGCTTACCGCAACCGGGCAAATGCGCTGTTGTCACTGGAGCGTCACCGTCAGGCGGTGAATGATCTGAGTCAGGTCATTACGACCTACCCCAATGATCCCGAACTCTATCTCGCAAGGGCGAACGCCTATGCGGTGATCAAGAAATACCGGCCCGCCTTCAACGATCTCTCGAAGGCGATCAAACTGGCGCCGGAATCTGCGGAGGCATTTGCCACACGCGGCCTGATGCACGCGCAGCTCGGCCGCTTCAAGGGCGCGCAGGAAGACTTTACTCAGGCCATCACACTGGCCCCCAACTATACCAAGGCCTATGTGAACCGGGCTCAGACCTATTTGCGCATGGGGCAACCGGAGCAAGGTTTGGCCGACGCCAATCGCGCTCTGGCAATCGATCCGCGCAACGCGGAGGCATTCAAGGTCCGGGCCGAAATCTACCGGAAGCTTGGACGCGACGCCGAAGCTGATGCCGATCTCAGCCAGGCAGTCAAGCAAGATCCAGCAATGGCCCAGAGGGATGAGGTGTTGGTCGGCTTCTTGGGTACCGACCCAACCGTTCCCCAAGCGGGCGAAATAATCGGCATCCCGTTCGAAGACTGGCTGCTGAAGAAGCTGCCGGGCGGTCGGTACGTCGCCAGCAACCCAAAATATCCCGACCTTAAGGTTCCACTGGAAATGCATGGGCAAGGCGAGCCCAAGCTGCTCGATTGGAAGCTTAAGAAAAATGCGCTGCGTGGCATCGGATTGCTGCGCTACTACGCGGGCGCCGACGAGAATGGCGGGCGCATCGAATATGCCGCCATTATCGATCTCTGGCAGAAAAAAGTAGTGGCCATCGAGCCCCATAGCTTGAACGGTAAGGCCGCCGATTGGACCTGGCAGCAGGTCGCGGTCGTTGTCACAGACACCCAGGGAACGCCCAGCGAAATCAAGCTCCGGAAGGCGCGTCCGCAGAGCCGAGATGGATATTGGTTTGGCCAGGAATGGTTCGGCGGTCCGGGCGAGCAGAGGCCCCGTCAACGGCGCCGCTCGGGGCGCGGCGTGTTCGATTGGCTGTTTGGGAACTAGCTGATCCAGTTGCGAACGAGACCCGCGATCCGATCCTAAGACTCGCCCATTGGGCAGGTTATCCATTGCCCCGGTTTGCCCTTGCAAACGGTGTGTGGCTGGGTGAGGCTCACTACCTTCGAAGTGACGAGTCCGGCGAAGTAACGAGTCCGGCGGACGCCTCGCAGAATTCTGCGATTCGTCGACGTCGGTCGGTTGGAGGTGTCTCATGTATCGTAGTTTTTTTGTCTTGGCAGCGCTTGCTGCAGTCTTCGCCATTACCCCCCAGGCCACCGCCAGCGTGCTCGCTAAAATCGACCTCTCCGAGCAACGGATGCATGTCTATGTGAACGGTACAATGCAAGGAAGCTGGCCGGTCTCGACGGCGCGGCGCGGCTACCGGACACCGACCGGTTCGTTCCGGCCCCAGCGTCTGCATCGCCGCTATTACTCACGCCGCTATCACGGCTCGCCGATGCCCCATTCGGTGTTCTTCTACAAGGGTTATGCGATCCATGGCACGGAGCACGTCCGGCAGTTGGGCAGGCCCGCATCCCATGGCTGTATCCGGCTGCACCCGAGCCACGCGGCGCGTTTCTATACCCTAATCCGTCAGCACGGTTCGGGGAGCACGCGGATCGTGATTACCCGCTAGCAGGTTGCCGGAAATCTTTGGAGTGCGAGAGACGGGCTCATGGCACGCAGTTGGATCACTCGCGGAGCAGCGATCACCCTATCCGCCGGATTGCTGGGTATTGGCACGGTTCTGGTCTTTCAAAATTCCATGACCTTCAAAATGCTGCTCAGCAGCCTGATCTCGGACAGCGGCGCCACCGTTGAGCGGTCTATCGCCTATGGCTCGCACCCGCGCCAAAAGCTGGACGTCTATCGCCCCGAATCCGGTGAAGACTCGGGACCGATTGCATTCTTTCTTTATGGCGGCGGTTGGCGCGGCGGCGACCGCGCGGCCTATGGGTTTATCGGATCGGCACTCGCGGCCCGAGGCGTCACCACTGTAATTCCCGATTACCGGCTCTATCCGGAAGTGAAGTTTCCCGCATTCGTCGACGACGCGGCGCGGGCCTATGCCTGGACCTCCGAGCAGTTGGCCAACAATGGCGGAGAGCAGCGTCCGATCGTAGTCATCGGCCATTCGGCGGGCGCCCATATCGGCGCCTTGCTGGTGCTGGACCGAAACTATCTGAACGGCCGACAGCCGGTGGTCGCCGAACCAGCGGGCTTCGTGGGGCTTGCGGGTCCCTATGCCTTCGATCCCACCACCTGGCACTCGACAAAGGACATTTTTGCCGGGCCC
>Ga0209633_10000901_pt1 | contig 32652 bp, 35 predicted proteins | sample Cruoilmetagenom1_FD_187290 | JGI IMG/M metagenome (GOLD analysis project Ga0209633, IMG submission 187290) | Oil polluted marine microbial communities from Coal Oil Point, Santa Barbara, California, USA - Sample 1 (SPAdes) (version 2) | ecosystem: Environmental > Aquatic > Marine > Oil seeps ... | reverse complement strand
CCCGCCGAGGAGGCCGATCGGGTCCGACTGCACATATCTTCCAAGTTCCGGATCATAATCACGATGCCAGTTTTGGAAGAAGGCGGTTTCGGAATCTTCAATCTGCCCAGGAAATTGCAGCTTCTGCGTTAGCGTTCCGGTTACCGTGTGCTCGTCGCCGAAGGGTGTGGCGATCCGGTCCCAGAGGACGGCGCCGGCGGCGTCGGTGAGTTTCCTCGGGCGCATCACCTGATCGGTGTGGACATAATAGGTCACGGGGCTCGCCCCCGAATGATCAACGTATGCGACCAGTATCAGCCCGAGATAGACATATTCCCGCAAGGCCGCGCCCGTCGCCCCGTCATGTTCCGCGATCAACCGCCCGGCGAGATCGTAGACATAGTGAATGGCAGACGCGCCGCGCGAAAATCAGTCAGGCTTCCGATAAAAATTATGCCCGCCATGTTTCAGCTGCAAATCGCCAGTTAAAGGCATTTCCGGTGCTTTATTATCAATCTTCCAACATTGAAAAACTCGATCGCCGTTTTGATAATAGCCAACAGGATTGTCAGCGTCTTTATGTCCGGCCGGCGGCGGTGCGGGCCATGTAGATACCTCCCGCTTCAATTGATCATAGCGCTTAAAAATTTCGTGAAGAGAAATCTTACTTCCTTCCAACTGAAGCATTGCTGGAATATCGGACACAGCCAATCCGTTAGAATTTTTATATATGGAGCCTTCATCCTCCTGAATATTGGCGCTACAAGAAACACTGAACGAGTCAATTTGTCGAATGAGTACAGCACCCGTATCAAAAAAGTCTTCTATATTCACGTAATCCATTTTGAGGTAGCGTTTTTCAGTTAGCCAAATCTCCGGGGAGAGCGCTTGCCCTTCATACCAAAAAAAGAAGTATGCTTTAACCTGATCATTAGATTGAAGCTCTTTATGGATCGCTTTGACCTCTTTGCCTAACATCACTAATAATGCAACATAAGATATTGCAAATATGCCGCATAACCAGATTGCTTTGTTCAGCAAAGAAACGAATACACGCATACTCTCGCTCCCAGACATCGAGGCGCTAATCTATAAAGCCTATACAAGAATCATCGATACTCTTTTGCTCGCCGGAATTCAGCTTGCCCATATAAGTCCCGGGAGAGTCGCCTTGAGTAGGAATTTCACCGTAAATCCACCACAAAGCCCGAGACGAGGTGAACCATGCAACGGGGGACGCTCTATTGCCGCCCGCGCTCGTCGGGTATGAAATCGGTGCTGAGTTACCATTAGGCAGCCCTCCCGGACCTCGAAATCTGACATTGCCATCAATAATCTTCGTCCATGGCAAGTCAGGAGTTGAGAAGAAATCCACATCTGATCCTTCCGGGGGAGTACCGCAACCACAGAGAACTTGCGAAGCAGCAGGATCAGTAGGATCAGGCGGCAAATCAACAACGTACTTAAACCCGTTTGGAACAGAGCCTACGATTCTTCCGGCCCCGATTGTGCCTGGCTCCTTAAAATCCAGCCCCATAGGATCGACATACATCACCGGATTTCCTCCGACATAGCCGTAGGTGTTGATCCCGCCGAGAAGGCCAATGGGGTCCGACTGCACATAGCGTCCAAGCTCCGGGTCGTATTCACGATGCCAGTTTTGGAAGAAGGCGGTTTCGGAATCTTCAATCTGCCCAGGAAATTGCAGTTTCTGCGTTAAGGTTCCGGTTACCGTGTGCTCGTCGCCGAAGGGCGTTGCGATCCGGTCCCAGAGGACGGCGCCTGTCCCGTCGGTGAGTTTTCTCGGGCGCATCACCTGATCCGTATGGACATAATAGGTCACGGGGTTTGCGCCGGAATGATCCACATAGGCGACCGGCATCAGCCCGAGATAGACATATTCCCGCAAGGCCGCGCCCGTCGCGCCGTCATGTTCTGCGATCAGGCGGCCGGCGAGGTCGTAGACATAGTGAACGGCGGCGGACCCGTCGTCTTTTTCAATGGGCTGCTCGAATGAGTCATAGGCGTAACTTGCAGGGCTCGTCGTCTCAACTAACGCAAAATAAATTTCCCACCATCATAATCAACCTCTTTGCGCGCAAGTCCATCAACCACGTCATCAGGAACAACAACTAGCAACTCTAGATCATCGACTCGTTGAATACTTATGGCTGGGATGTCCGCCCGATAGTAGAATCCAAAGCTGAGTGCCCATTCCTTCTGTCCAGACATACGGCTCCAAACAATGGCGGGAACCATATCCGGGTTATTCACAAGTGCCCTATAGTCTAGAAGTTTATCGCGTGCAGGAGGCGTTATCGAAACTAAAACCCCCTGGGATCCAGGGCCATTGCTGGGCATGAAAAATTCCTCGCTGCTTGCTCTTGGGTGAATGTGTAACCGTCCTTACACTTATACTGACATGTTTTATTTAAGCACATAGTTCCATCTGGATCAGGATCAAGTTCGCGTACCAAAGTGCAGAACCCACGTGGCGTATTATCATTTGCTGGTTTTGCGACGCTCTTAAAAAGTTCCGTGAAATCTTCAATAAGATCATCACCAGTAAGATACGCCGTTGTTCCCGCTCCAGCGGCGCCAGCCGCAATAATCTGGCCGTTAGAGCCAATCTGATAACCCTTCTTTAAACCTGCGCGAACCATCGCCCGGGCAATTGACGGAGCGATAGCGCGACCAACCGCTGAACCAACAGCAGCTGAAGCTCTGCCAGCGCGAAAGGCCAGCAACGGATTCAAACCGTCCGGATCAACTTGCGAAACCGGATTCCCTTCTACATACGCGTAGGTGTTTATTCCTCCCAGCAAACCGATGGGATCGCTTTGAATGTAGCGACCTAACTCAGCATCATAATCACGATGCCAGTTTTGATAGAAGGAGGTTTCCGAATCCTCATATTGCCCCGGGAATCTTAGATTCTGCGTTAAGCTTCCTGTTGTTTGAAACTCGTCGCCGAGTGGGGTTTCCTGCCGATCCCACACGACCGTACTGCTAGTGTCGGTTAACTTGCGGGGGCGCATGACTTGATTGACATGCATATAGTAGAGTACCGCGCTACCGCCCGAATGATCCACATAGGCGACCGGCATCAGGCCGAGATAGACATAGTGAATGGCTAAAGGTCGGGCGAACGAAACATATATGAGTTTTTGAGGAAATATGCCTCAGTTTAACGCTACCCAGATACGCGGGTGTTCAATCATTTTTTCGATTAAACCATACTTTCGGAGAGCGTATTTTAGCGCCGGGCTTTAATGGAACTATGATTGGGGAAGAGTCCGTTACCTTGCAAAGAAATTCAAAAGAATCGTACCCTTCGTATCGTGTTGCATTGGGATAAATTTCAAAAAATTGATCGCTCGATATCGAATATGTCTCAGAGTCTGAAAAGCTGTTAGGAAAGGTCCGTATTTTTGATTGTACATCGTCATAGTTGTCAACGAGTTCAATGAAAGATAGTTTTGGATTATTGTACGTTGCGGCGCCAATTTCGAACAATGAAGCAAACACTTCTCCTTTTGGTCCAGACGAAACGTTTTCCTTATTAGCACACGAAACGTTCAAATTGCCAATTTGAGCAATCGTAGCTTGGCCCTCCCCATAAAGATCATCGCTGCTTATCCCAAGGCCTTTGATATACCCACCAGATTTAGTCCAAACATGGAGGTCTAATGCCGAACCCTCATAGTAGGTCTGTTGAACAGCCTCTACTTCCGGCATTGAGAGCAAACGCTGTTCGATCTTGCGTTGTTCGCTTGTAATTACCCAACCCCAAATCGACCATAGTATTTTTATAGATATAATAAATACTGCAATTATCTTAATAGAATTCCAAATAGAGCTCATACGCTACTCCATTAATTCAAAATTGACGGAAGCAGTTCCTCACAAGACTTGTCCTGTTGTTCTATCCGCCCGTTCGCAAGATCATCCAAAAATTTGTGGGGCGGGTTTTGACCCAAAAGATATCCGTAGGTAGAGGATACTCCGGCGCCTTCTTGCAAGGTAAGAACTGGCAGACCAGCGTTTCCACCAGCATATCCGTAACTGCGGGCCCCAAAATATACTGCCCCACCAGTAGGAGTATAGGCGGAACGGCCACCATAACCGCCAGTATCCAAGCGAATGTAGCCATTCACAATTTTGATCCAATCTAATCCAGGCAGGAAAACGAAATCAACATCAGAATTTTCTGGGGGCTTGCCACAACCACATATTATTGTCTTACCATTTTTAGCGTCTTCCCTTGGTATATCCGCCACCCAGATAACATTGTTATCGACGTTACCTTTAATGCCGCCGTGCCCGATAGTGCCCGGCGCTTTGTAATCCAGCCCCATCGGATCGACATACATCACCGGATTTCCTCCGACATAGCCGTAGGTGTTAATCCCGCCAAGGAGACCGATGGGGTCCGACTGCACATAGCGCCCAAGCTCCGGGTCGTATTCACGATGCCAGTTCTGGAAGAAGGCGGTTTCGGAATCTTCAATTTGCCCAGGAAATTCCAGCTTCTGCGTTAGGGTTCCGGTTACCGTGTGTTCCTCGCCGAAGGGGGTGGCGATCCGGTCCCAGAGGACGGCGCCGGCGGCGTCGGTGAGTTTCCTCGGGCGCATCACCTGATCCGTATGGACATAATAGGTCACGGGGCTCGCCCCCGAATGATTGAGGTGGGCGACTGGTATCAGTCGAAAATATGCGTTCTATTATGTTTGGTAGACAAAGCCGCAAACAATAATCGAAAACGATTACTGACCAATTCTATGGGCGATGTATTTAAGAATTGGAGCAACATGCATAAACATTATTGATGGCGGCAAAACTTTTTCATCCTCAACTGACTTTTTTAAAAAGTGGAGGTCATCTATCAAGTCACCAACATCAGGTTCAGGAGGAGTTTTTATATCCCCAAATTTATCGTCGATATTTAAATCATAATAGAGATTATCTCCTATTTCCAATTCGTGGATTTTCATTTCGTTTTCAAGATGACTAAATATGCCATCTATTACACGCTTTAATTCGCTAAATTTTATTGTGGATGACGGTTTATCTGAGGCCATTTTGCTTTTCACACTCCTTAAGCAACCTTTTGAAGTTCTGAATTTGCTTATTTAAATTCCGTATACGACCATACTGAATTCCATAACTGCGCAAAAAATTATAACCATTAATGGCGTCGCCTAGAATTCCTTTGTTGTCGAAACGTAATGGATTTTTCAAATACTCAGCCAACTTATCTTGATGTTCTTTTAATTGCTTTCTTAAGCCCTCGCATGGATCTTTTCTGCTTATTGGACAATACGTGTATGCATCAAACCCGATCAAATCTTGCGCATTGTTGAGTTCGTCAAGAATAGTGTTAGCCAGTATAGTACCTCCAACCGCACCAACAACATAAGAACCAGCCAACGCAGCTCCATAAGGGCCTACCCTCGAACCTCCCGCTAAAATTTCGCCAGTGCCCGCTCCACCCGGCAAGGCAATGGCGGTTAAGCCATCAGGATCGATTGCCGAAACAGGATTCCCTTCTACATATGCATAAGTATTAATCCCGCCGAGGAGGCCGATCGGGTCCGACTGCACATATCTTCCAAGTTCCGGATCATAATCACGATGCCAGTTTTGGAAGAACTCTGTTTCAGTTTCTTCAATCTGTCCCGGAAATTGCAGTTTCTGCGTTAAGGTTCCGGTTACCGTGTGCTCGTCGCCGAAGGGGGTGGCGATCCGGTCCCAGAGGACGGCGCCGGCGGCGTCGGTGAGTTTCCTCGGGCGCATCACCTGGTCCGTATGGACATAATAGGTCACCGGGTTCGCGCCCGAATGATCCACATAGAGGGCCGGCATCAGCCCGAGATAGACATACTCCCGCAAGGCCGCGCCCGTCGCGCCGTCATGTTCCGCAATCAGGCGCCCTGCGAGATCGTAGACATAGTGAACGGCCGACGAGCCGTCGTCTTTCTCTACCCGCTGCTCAAACGCGTCATAGGCGTAGCTCGCAAGGCTCGTCGTGCCGTTGAGCGCCTCGACCATGCGCCCGGCGTCGTCATAGTCGTAGACGAAGGTCGTGCCGTCTTTTTCGTCAGTCGCGAGCTGCCCCGAGGCCGCATAGGTCATGGTGCGCACGCTCGTACCGCCGCCGCCGGTGACGGTCGAGAGCTGGTGGCTTCCGGCGCCATAGGCCAGCGCCTCGCCATAGGCCGTGCCGCCAATGTCCCACACGCGCGTCAGGCGATTGCCGACAAGATCGTATGTATAGTCGATGGTCCCGTAGGCGCCTGTCCCTTGGGTCAGCCGGGACAGACTGTCATATTGATAAGTCTCCGTACGCGACGCATCGAGGTTGTCCGTGATCGACGTGATGTTGCCGGCAAGGTCGTAGCCATAGGTCAGGTCTTCAACCGCAGGGCCGACAGCGGGCGCGAGATCGATGTCCTTCAACCGGCCGTCAGCATCATGCCCGATCGCCAGGGCGAGAGCGTTGCCGTAGGTCGCCGATTTCAGGCTCCAGATCGAGCCCGCGCCGGACATCGGGAAGTATGTGATGTTTGAGAGAACGGACGCCGGCGTCGATATCGCGTCCTCCCGCATGTCGACGCCCGAAATCCGGCCCGCCGCGTCATAAGATAGATCGACAATGCGGCCCGATGGGTAAGTGATCTTCGTCGCCTTGTCGCCAGTGTCATATTCATAGGCGACGGTGTAGCTTTGCGTTCCGGTGACGCGGGTTTCGCTGAGGATGTTGCCGCGGGCATCATAAACGAAGCTAGTTGAGCCCGCCCCATCCGTCGTCGAGGTCAGTCGGCCGACGCCGTAATTTCCGCCAGCGGTGGCGTCATAAACGTAAGTGACGTTTTGCGTCGTGTTGGCCGGATAGGATTCGGAGAGAATCCGTCCCGCATCGTCATAAGCGTAGGTCGACACGACGCTGCGCGCGTCAGTCATCTGCGTGACAAGGTCCCGTTCGTCATAGATATAGTCGGTGACGCCCGTGTCCGGACTGGTGCGACGGATGGCGTCGCCGAAACCGTTGCGCACATAGCTCGTGGTCAGGTTCTTCGCGTCGTCGACCGAAACCGTATCGTCGGAAGCGTCAAGTCCGAAATCCGTCTCGCCGAGATCGGGGTCAGTTTCCTTCAGCAGCCGGTTAAGCCCGTCATAGGCGTAAGAGAAGAGTTCCGAGCGCGGGTCCGTGACGGTCGCGACATTGTCATTAAGGTCATATGTGAATGTCGTCTCCGACAAATCCGCGCCGATCAACTTCATCAACCGCCCGAGCTCGTCATAGGTGCGGGTTTGCGACTGCACGATGGCGCCCGTTCCAGACTTTACGGTCGTCGACATAACGTTGCCGAGCGCGTTATAGGCGTATTCAATGCGCTCGCCGGCGGCGTTTTCAATCGCTGAAAGACGCCGCGCGTCATCGTATTCGTAGTCGAGATAGGCCCCGTCCGGCGGCGTCACGCGCGTGATAAGGCCAACAGGATCATAAGCTATAGTCGTTATGGCCTGATTGGCGCCGGGGTTCACCGTCACAGTCTTAATGCGGCCCTCGCCGTCATAGGCGAGCGTCGTGCGCACGCCGTTGGGATCGTCAATCGCGGTCGGTTGGCCGCTGGCGTTGACGGAAACGATGTCCGTTACGTGCCCGACTTCATTGGTGACGCTGTCGAGACGGCCTTGCGCATCATAGGCATAGGATACTGTATCCGATGCCCCCGGCAATGGCCCGTCAATAGAAGTAAGGAGCCGCGACGCCCGTGGTGCGTTGATCACTAATTCAAGAAAGACTTCGTCCATGTAAACGCGGCAGGTGCCCGACGAGAAGACCCGGTCGCAGTTCATTGCAATGCGTACGGACCGCGCGCCAGCCGGCGCGATAATGAAAAAGCTTTTTGTTCTCCAGCCTTTTATCGCGATTTTTTCCTGCGCGTGCGTGTTGCCGAGGGGATCGCCGGCTGCATCCAGGAAGGTTAAATCCATCCAACCGAAATCGCGTCCATTGCTTTTTGAATACTGAGAATATTGCAGCCTGACGATCCCGTAGCCTGCGTCAATATCGGCGTGATTGGCTTGCGGTATTGGAACATCCTGCTCCATGCGCGGGTGAGCGCCATTACCGCCGTGAAAATTATAGGCGCCTATCCTTGGCGTTGATCCGTCGGCAAAAAATCCGCCGCCTGAACCGGTCCAGCCAGTGGTATCTCCGGTTTCCGCATCCGGATTGACGACGGCCAGGTTGATTGGCGCAGGCGCCGTGGTCGCCGAAGCCTGATAACCAAATGTCCAGATGCGCGACTGCCCATTCGTGCTGTAGGGGACGCTATGAGAGGTCGTATCGGTCTCAGTGCGTGTCAGAAGTTCATAGCTGGCGCCAAAGGTATAGTCCGTCGTCAGGTTCGGGCGGACGATCTGGGTCGGCAGCGCCCGGTCGGCATGCCACGTCGTTGTAATTGACCGGCTCTCCGGCGCGCCGGAAGCATCCGTACGTAGTGTTTCCAGATTTCGGCTGTTAAATGCGATGTCGGTGACATTGCCTTCGGCATCCGTAGTCTGTGACAGATTTCCGTTCGCATCATAACTAAACGTGGAGTTTGTCGGCAGGCAGTTGGCGCTCGCAGCGCCTTCGACCTGAACGGCCTTAAAGCTCCCGTCGATTTGCTGCAGATGATATATCGTATCCTTGCCAAGGGCGTTTGTGATTGTCCTTTTGTTGTTTGCATCGTCATACGCAACGTTGATGGCGTTTGCGCCGCCTGCATATTCGCTGCCTGTAGCCCTGCCAGATACATCATAAGCATAGGTGCGCGAGCGAACGCCGTTCGCATCAGTTACGCCCGTGAGCAAGCGTCTGTGTGTCCCATGCTCGTAATGGTATGTTTCGGTTTTTGACGCCGAGCCGTCCGCCGGATAGATAGTCACAGACGTGAGGCGCTCCGACCCGCCGACGGGTCCGGTGGATGTTATTACTGCGTCATATTCATAATCAACACGTACGCCGTCTGACGTTGCAACTTCGTCGACGACCTCGCCCGCCCACGTTAGATTCAAGTATTTGCCGCGCGAGTCCGTTATAAATACGGGATTTGTACCACCATTATAATAGAAGCGCTGATGATAACCGTCGTCGAGTTCAATCAGTTCAATCCGGCCATATTTGGGACTCCAACTACCGGAGCCGCGCTCAAATTCATAAACGCGGCCTGCGCCGGCTGTCAGCACCCACTCCGACCAGTTCGAACCCGCGACTTCATCAAGCGTTGCATCAAGATATCCGTTCGACTCATAGGCTGAAATGCCGACGTTCCATGTAAACAGGTGGTTCAGCCCGTCCGGTGTCTGAAACCAGACCTTATCTGGCCGCTGGCCAACTGTTTCTGAAGAGAAAATCAGCTGATAACTGAAATTGTTTGTCCAGCCGGCCCCATGTGCAGAATTATTGACCTGAAGTGATTGACTTCGATAGGTGCGAAACAAGTCCAACGAACTATCGCCTGGGAAAATATAATCGGCAAAAGTCGCTACCTTGCCGCCTGAGGCAAAGAGTATAGGATTTCCTGCATTTTGCGCGGGACCTGATGCATTTTGGGGCTGGCTGGATGCAGGATTAGAATCTACCTGTGCAGTGCATAGATTGCCGCCGGGATTTAGATCGTTGCTCTCAGCTTCAGTCCATTTGAGGCAGTAGTCGCCCAAATCCTCATAGCCGCTTGGGCAGATGTGATGAGAGCCGGCCAGTGGTCGAGGATCGTTTCCTGGAATACTTGGAAAATAACAGACGGCTGTATAGCCCGGTGGCGACGCGCTAGGGTTCAATGTGACGAATGCAAGCACTTTTCCGGTGCCCCATTGCTCAGCTGAATATTTGCATGCCGTGTAGGGATCTGGCGCGGTTTCAATTTCTCCTGGATCGTCTGCATGAACGTACCAATGCCCAGGATCGAGAAAAGGCGTTGTTTGCGCGTGCGCGACGTGGGCCAATGCGCTACTTAAGAAAAGAGTGATGATCAAGACGCGTTTGCAAATCTGCGACAGTTGACGGCGGTTCATAAGCACACCCTCCCTATGCGCCCGACATAAACTCGCGCGCTGAACGGTTTTGGATACGGAGCAGCGCCGCAACAGCGACACCGCTGAATTCATTGGATCAACATCATGTAGGCCGTAATTGCCGAAATCACGTTGAATAGCGCTTCAGATAACTTCGTATTCCATTTTCTATATTAGAACTGATGTAGTCATGCATATTCCCGCACAACAAATATTGTCAACACGAAACCAAATTAAAAAATAATTCTCCTTACAGATGTTATATAATCCAACGGAAACAAATTATAGAAAGAGAATAGAAACCGCGGCCAAGAATATCGAACTAGAGTGGAATGATTCGCCGACGCTGGATCAACAAGCCGAGGCGATCAAGCGCATGAACGTATTAGATCTGCACAATGACCGGTAAAGCGGTTAGAGAGACATGTGTTCGATATTGAGGATGGGCTCAGTCGATCATTCAAACACTTAAACTTTGACGACCGTATTCCAATCAAAAGCTGACACACGTCAGTGGATACAGTAACTAAGAATAAAAGAATGAAACACGCAGGGAGAGCACCTTCCATGAAAATACAATATCTGGAAATTGTTTCAAAGGACGCCAAGGCACAAAGCGCTATCCTGAAAAAACTTCACGGCGTCAATTTCGACGAGCCGGTGGCTGAACTGGGAGTCGCAAAGCGCCGACCATTCACCAGGATGCGTTGTAGGCTCATTTGAATGTTGAAGATGATCTCGCGCTTCAGTCGCTCCATCAATCAGCTCGTGGAGTTGATCAAATGAGAAATCAAGATCTTCGTATTGTGACATTCCCAGAAGTCCAAAATACGGGTCTAAAGAGAGCGAGTTGGCGCAGTGCTAGCAAGATACCGATAAATTCCAATATCGGAAATAGCTGGGGAGGGCTGATTGGCGAAACGGGCCGAATGACCGCAATTGAACCCACAGCCCTTAACCGCCGTCCAAGCGGGTTGCAGTGAATGTCTCTTTTGAGAGAAATATGCGGCACAACGAACCTCGTTGATGGTGGGCATGGAGAACGCAATACGGACTGTCATTACCCGCGACGCGTCGAGACTGATCCAAGTCAACCCAACCGAGCGCTTTCAGCGCTAACATCAAACAGCGCCCGTTGCGGAGAGGAATAGACAGTTGGATATGGACGTTTCGATCTTCTTCGCGAGGCTGTGGGGCGGCTTCTTTGTTATCTTCGGCCTGCTGTTTCTGGTCACCCGTTATTTGGGCAAGGTCATCGAGATGACCGAAGACAGGTCCTTCGTCATCTCAACCGGATACATCACGCTCTTGATGGGGCTCATCACCGTCATTCTCCACAATCTGTGGGTTGCCGACTGGCGGGTTGTCATAACGATTCTGGGATGGTCCACCTTGATCAAGGGCGTCATGAAAATCGGATTTCCCGAAGTCATCCATAAGCAGGCGCAGGCGTTCAAACGTCGCCAGACGCTGGAAGCTGTGATCCTATTGGGGCTCGGCGGGTGGTTGATATGGATGAGCGTCTAGGCCGTGCGCGGGGCGTGCTAACATCGGCGGGGATAAACCCTTGATGAGAGCGGTTTACAGGAATGCTGTCTTCGGCGCCTTTCTTCTTTCGGTGTTCCTGATCACGGGATACTATTTTGCAGTACACAAATCCTTTGTCCCGGAAGAATTAGACTTCGCAGTTGACATAGAGATGCTGCGCACGCTCGCCGGCGACGAAGACCGGCTGCCCATCGCAATCAACTGCCTGATCACCGGTGAAGGGCAGCTGATTGACTGGACCATACTGGCGGGCGACCGTTCTGTTCCCACCCACTACGTGCAAACAAGTTTCCAGATCAGATACCGCGATAAGACCTTCATACTCGACGCCCCGATGGGCGAAGAACAGTTCGCGCAGTTCAGATACGGCAGACGCTTCCTGAAAGCGAAGCATGCGATTTCACAGAAAGCGATCGACGCCGCTGACTTGTTGATCTTAACGCACGAGCATTGGGACCATGTTGGCGGCCTTGCCAAATCACCGCACCTTCATGATTGGTACGGAAAAGCAGTGCTCACGCAGGAGCAGCTTACAAGCCCGATGATAGAAAAGGCAGGCTTCCCCGCCGAGATATTGGGCGAATTCCGCCCCTTGGATTATGACTTATACCATCAGGCGGCGCCCGGAATAATCGTGATCAAGGCGCCGGGACACACGCCCGGACACCAAATGGTCTATGTCCGGCTTCAGCGGTGGTTTTGCCCTGAATTCGTGGACACCCAGAAAAGGGAGTAATAGCTCCCAGGAGGTGTCAAATGACGAAACCGAAGCCGTACAAGCGTTACAGTGCCGAGTTTAAGAAAGAAGCGATACGAAGAGCGAGCGAAGAAGGGACAACGGACCAGGCGGTTTGTGATGAGTTAGGCATCAGCACGAGACAATTCAGACGCTGGCGGGATGAAATAGAAGTTCTTGGCAAAGATGCGTTTCCTGGCAAAGGTCAAACGCGCGATGAAGAGATAACGACGCTCAAGCGCGAACTCGCGAAAGTCAAAAAGGAACGCGACTTCCTAAAGGAAGCGGCGGCGTACTTCGCCAAGGAATCGAAGTGAAGTACGCCTGTATTGATCGGCAGCGCCGCCGATACTCGGTTCACATGATGTGTTGTTTGCTGGGGGTGTCGCGCAGCGGTTACTATGCAGCCAGGGCACGCCCAGAAAGCAGGCGATCCGCGCAAGACCGCGAATTGATGGCGGACATAAAACGCATTCACGCGACGAGTAAGGGCGTCTATGGCAGCCCCAGAGTTCGGGCGGAACTTCATGCTGAAGGTCGACGCGTTGGCCGGCATAAAGTGGCGAAACTCATGCGCCTGGAGCGTTTAAGAGGCTGTCCGAAACGTCGCTATCGTGTGACAACCAAACAAGACCCTCGTCATCGTGCCGCAAAGAACCTGTTGCAACAAAGCTTCTCGGCGGCAAAACCCAATCAATGCTGGGCGGCGGACATCACCTATATCCCGACGAGCCAAGGCTGGTTGTATCTGGCAGTTGTGATTGATCTCTACTCGCGAAAGATTGTGGGTTGGTCCATGAGCCGTTGGATGTCGCGACGCATTATTATGAGCGCCTTGTGGATGGCGATCGATGCGCGACAACCGACAAACCATCTGATCCACCATTCAGATCGTGGAGCGCAATACACCAGTGATGACTTCCGCGATGAACTCGCAAAGCATAATATCGAATGTTCCATGAGCCGAAATGGCAACTGTTACGACAACGCAGTCGTTGAGAGCTTCTTCGGCGTATTAAAACGAGAGCGCGTAAACCGAACAAGATATCGTACGCGCGACGAGGCCCGCGCTGATATCTTCGATTACATCGAAGTGTTCTATAACCGTAAACGACGCCATGGCTATCTTGGCAACATCAGCCCGGTTGACTTTGAAAAGCGGTCAGCCAAGTCTTTAGAAACTGTCCACTGAATGAGAGCAAGACCATTTAGCTGAAATTCACCGGAAACAAATCTCGTCTTCTGAATAAATTGAATTATCGACTTTTCCTAACAACGGCTCCGCACTCCGAATTGCTTGTTGCAGCTCTTCGAGCATCCCTGCGGGAGCACCATAGCGTCCAGTTATCGTACTATCAGTATGTCCCATAATACGCTTTTGCGTATGTTCGCGCACATTAGCGGCACGCAGCGCTTCTTCCAAAGTATGACGAAAGCTGTAGACGACCAGCCTTGAAGACTTTGGCACGCCCGCCCGGCGGATCAATTTATTGAGCCGTTGTGAAAGTGAATTGCTGTCATAACAATTCCGAGAGAACAGGGGGCCTTGTGGTTTTGCTTCCTTTGCCATCGAGGCGAATTCAAGTGCAGTTCCGATTAAAGGGATACGGCGTTCACTGCCTTTGGTTTTCAGTCGACGATGTGCATTCTTTCTTATCCAGATATGTGGGACTTCATGCTCAAGGATGACATCCGTTGCATCTAGTCCGCCGATTTCTAATGGCCGAGCACCTGTCAATTTTAGCATTCCTACAATGTGCCGGCTTTCTTGGGTAAGGCGCGGTGCGGTCGCAAAATAACGATCAATCAGCTTTAAGTGGTCACGATTAAACGGCAGACGATCTTGAACACTGCCTTTAGCGTCCTTTAGGTTCGGATTGCTGAAAGGGTTTCGCTTATCGACCTCGTGCTCGCGGAAATACCGATTGATGAGCGCGCGCAAAGCAATAATGCGGCGATTTATGGTTGTTGGTTTTGATCCGCTATCGGCACATTCGCCTATCCATTTTTGTACATCTTTCGGTGCTAAGGTGAGAATATCGATTTCGCCTAAACAGTTTTCAAGACTATCAATCGCAATCTGATAAATCTTTTCATAGCGATCGCCACCATGCATTTTCTTGTCATATTCATACGCTTTTGCGAGCGTCACTTTTTCTTGTAACGGGGGCGTATAAATTTCTGGCGATTGGTTAGCCACGCCATTTGAAATTGATAGAATTGGCAATGCAGTACTGGCAACCCGTCTCACACGCGCTTGAGCGATTAGACTTGCATACGCAAGATTGTATTCGGCCACTATTTGAGCGGCGTGGGTTTCCTGGCCAGCATCGAGCCCAAGAGTATGCACCCATTCGTTTTTGCCGATGAGTGATTTTAAATCCTGAGGGACACGTCGGCGATATAGAAGATGGCCATCCGCTTCTTGAAGATATTTGATATTGGCTTTCGCCATATCGCAACACTCCTAAAATCGAGCACTACACAAATTGTGTAGTCCTGTGTGTAGTGCTCCGTGTATGGCAGGTGGCATGCTGCCAAAAAGCACTTTAAAATCAGGAAGTTAAGAAATTGTTGCTGGTGCTGCCGGAGAGATTCGAACTCTCGGCCTCTCCCTTACCAAGGGAGTGCTCTACCCCTGAGCTACGGCAGCGTCCCGGCCGAGCCCGAAGGGGGCCCGTCCGAAATGAGGCGGCGGTATAGCGTGGCTTGGCGCGGTTGGGAAGCAGCCAACCCTCACAAAAAGGGCCTGGCGCGAGCGCGGTCAGGCGGTAACGCCGAAAGAGGTAAGAATTTCCGGGCCGACCCGTTTGGGTTTGCACATTTCAGCGTCGATCAGGCACCAGACGGTGAGGACTTTGGCGGCCGCTCGGCTCGATCCCGGTTTTCGGATATCCACATGGCGCTCATAGCGCGGGCCGGAAACCGCGCCGAGCCAGGTGCGGATCTCCACGGTTTCACCGGCGAAGGTCTGGTCGCGATAGTCGATCTCGTGGCGGAGCGCGACCCAGACATATTTTTGAAGGATATCGGCGCCGGCCCTGCTCCGCCAATGAGCGGTCGCGATATCCTGCGCCCAGGAAAGATAGACGGCGTTGTTGACGTGGCCGAGCTCGTCGATGTCGCTCTGCGCCGCGACGCGGATCATTAGCGGCGCGGTCTCAAACGAATGGGCGCCGGAGAGGTTGCCGCTGAGGGGAGCAGGATCGGTCATGGGCCCTTCCTAGCAAATGCGCTGCGCGGAAGAACCATTTGTTAGCAGTTGGCTTATTAGCAATTGGATGGGCAACTTGACCGCGCCGCGCCTGTGTCTATGGTCCGCCGCCATGCCAATAGATATGGGCCGAGTGGACATGCCCGAAGACGAACAATCACAAGGCGGCCTCAGCGGCGCCGTGAAAAAGACCAAAGATCCGGTCAAACCGGGCGGGCCGAAAAAAGCCAAAAGCTCGGCCCGCGAAGAGCGCCTAGCCGAGGCGCTCCGGGAAAATCTGCGCCGGCGCAAGGCGCCAAAGCAGCAAAAAGACACGAAAGAAGACTGAATGGACAAGCTGGCGATTATTGGCGGACGGCCGCTCTATGGCGAAATCCCGATCAGCGGCGCGAAGAATTCCGCGCTGAAAGTAATGGCGGCGGCGCTCCTCACCGATGAGAAGCTGACGCTGACCAATGTCCCGCGCCTTGCCGATGTCGATATGCTCCTGCGCCTGCTCGCCCAGCACGGCGCCGACTGCCAGTTCGACAATGGCACGCTGACGCTCCACGCCAAGGATATTGCGTCCACTGAGGCGCCGTATGATCTCGTGCGGAAAATGCGGGCGAGTTTCAATGTGTTGGGCCCACTCCTTGCGCGCGAGGGTAAGGCGAAAGTCTCGCTCCCCGGCGGCTGCGCCATCGGCGCCCGGCCTGTCGATCTGCATTTGAAAGCGCTCACCGCCATGGGCGCGAAAATCGAACTCGACGAAGGCTATGTGATCGCCGAGGCGCCGGAGGGGCTGAAAGGCGCCGATATAAGCCTGCCATTCGTTTCCGTCGGCGCGACGGAGCATACGATGCTGGCGGCGGCGCTGGCGAGCGGAACGACGACGATCGAAAACGCCGCGCGCGAGCCGGAGATCGCCGATCTTGCCGATTGCCTCAATGCCATGGGCGCGAAAGTGGAAGGCGCCGGAAGCTCGACCATCCGCATTGAAGGCGTTCAACGCCTTCACGGCGCAGAGCACCGCGTTTTGCCCGACCGGATTGAAACTGGTGCCTATGCGATGGCCGTCGGCGCCGCTGGCGGCGAGCTGACGCTGACCGGAACGGACGCAGAGCTTCTTGGCGCGGCGCTCGCGGCGCTGGAAGAGGCGGGGCTCACGATAGATGAAACCGACAAGGGGCTGCGCGTTAAGAAGAGCGACGAGCGATGCAAGGCGGTGGATATTGTCACGCAGCCTTTCCCCGGTTTTCCGACCGACCTTCAGGCGCAGTTCATGGCGCTGATGGCGACGGCGGAGGGCGCATCGACCATCAAGGAAATGATTTTCGAAAACCGCTTCATGCATGCCCCGGAATTGTCGCGAATGGGCGCGAAAATTTCTGTCGACGGACAAAACGCGACAGTACGCGGCGTTCCCCGCCTTAAAGGCGCGCCGGTGATGGCGACGGATCTGCGCGCGTCGATGTCGCTGGTGATTGCCGGCCTCGCCGCGGAGGGCCAGACCATGGTCAATCGGGTCTATCACCTTGACCGGGGGTTTGAACGGCTTGAAGAAAAGCTGCAGAATTGCGGCGCGCTGATTGAGCGCGTGAAGGATTAACGAAAGAGGCGCCGGCTAGTGACATCTCTCAAAGATTACGCGCCCATCCGGCTGATGGCTGGCGACGAAGAAGATCTCGGCATCATTTCCGCCGTCCTGCAGGACGCCGTCGCCAAGCTCGGCGACTTCGCCTTTCTGCCGGCGGAACGCCGCTTCGCCTTTGTCGCGAACCGCTTCCTTTGGGAATGCGCCGGCCAGGGCCGGGGGGGACCTTTTGCGCGGGTGCGCGCCGGGGTCCATTTCGACGATGTGAAATCGGCGCAGTTTCAGCATCTGCGCAGTGACGCAAAGGATGCGGTGGTGGAGCTTTTGTCGATCCGGTTTGAGCACGGCGAAGACGGCGCCGGCGTCATTGCATTCGATTTTGCAGGCGGCGGCGCGGTGCGCCTCGAGGTTGAAAGCGTCAACGCCTATTTGTCGGATATATCCGAGCCCTGGCGCACGCGCGCGAAACCGAAGCACGAAGCGTAAAACACATCATCCCGGACGCGCTGCAACATGAAATGTTGCTGCGCTGATCCGGGATCGCTATCAATATGTGGAATGATGGAAAAGATCCGCCCCGACTATCGTCGAGGCCTGCAACGCAACACTATCGTGTTGCGCCGCGCACGGGATGACGGTGAAGTGTTATGGTCAAGCGACTGAACTCGAAGGGTTTGAGGTTCAAAGAAGCCTTTGACGCCTTCCTTGCGCAGGATCGCGACGACGGCGCTGATGTTAGCGCGGTGGTGCGCGATATCATTTCGGCTGTTCGGACGGACGGTCTCGCCGCCGTTCAAAGATACACAAAAGAATTTGACGGCTTCGAGCTGACGGATGAGAATATTGCCATCAGTGCGGAAGAAATTGATCGCGCTGAGGCGGCCTGCGAGCCGGAAGATCTGGCCGCGCTAGACTTCGCCGCCGCGCGCATTCGCTCTTACCACGAAAAGCAGCTGCCATCGGATGTGCGCTATACGGATGATGCGGGCGTCACGCTTGGCTGGCGCTGGACATGCGTCGATGCGGCGGGGCTTTACGCGCCGGGCGGGCGGGCGGCTTACCCGTCAAGCGTGTTGATGAACGCCATCCCGGCGAAAGTCGCGGGCGTCGGGCGCCTCGCGATGGCGACGCCGACGCCCGCGCGCGAAGGCGCGCAGACCATAAACAGACCGCATTCGCGGCCGGGAGGAGAGATGAACCCGCTCGTGCTCGCCGCCGCAAAGCGCGCCGGGATAGACGAAATATATCGGATCGGCGGCGCTCAATCGATCGCCGCGCTCGCCTTTGGCGCCGGACCCATCGCGCCGGTGGATGTCATCGCCGGGCCGGGCAACGCCTATGTCGCCGAGGCGAAACGACAAGTGTTTGGTCATGTCGGCATCGACAGCGTTGCGGGGCCGTCGGAAATCCTCGTTGTCGCCGACGGCGAGAACGACCCGTCATGGATTGCCGCGGACCTTCTCAGTCAGGCGGAGCACGACCCGTCATCGCAAAGCGTTCTGATTACGGATGATGCGGGCTTTGCCGACAGAGTCAGCGCGGCTGTCGATGAACAATTGGCGGCGAGCCCGCGCCGGAAGGTCGCCGAGGCCGCGTGGAACAATAATTCGGCAATCATCGTTGTTGCATCGTTGGAAGATGCCCCGGCGCTGGTCGACCGCATCGCGCCGGAACATCTGGAGCTGGCGGTTGATGATCCCGAAATCCTGCTCGCCAAAGTCCGCCACGCCGGCGCGATTTTTCTTGGCCGCCACACGCCGGAAGCGGTGGGCGATTACGTGGCGGGGCCGGACCATGTGCTCCCGACAGCGCAGGCCGCGCGCTATGCTTCGGGCTTGTCTGTGATGGATTTCATGAAACGCACGTCGATCATCTGCTGCGATGAAGCAGCGTTGCAAAAAATCGGCCCCGCCGCCGCGCGCCTCGCCGATGCGGAAGGACTGCCGAGCCACGCGAAGTCGGTGCGGGTAAGGTTGAAGGATTAGTAGCTTGTTCGGCGTGCTGGAGCGGCGACTATTCGCAACGGCTGCCGTTTAACATTCACGCGCAATGACCATGGCATTGTGCTAATCGTGACAACGGGCCGCCACATCGGATATCGCTTATGAAGTTTCGGGATGCTGAGATTGAGGATCTTCCCGCGATCGTTGCACTTCTTGCCGACGATCATCTGGGAGCGAAAAGAGAACTTCCAGGCGATCCGCTTTCGGACGCATATACCGATGCTTTTCATGCGATCAAAAAGCAGTCAGGCAATCGCGTCATCGTTGTAGACGATAGTGATGGGCGCCTGTGCGGGTGCTTACAATTGACCATCACGCCAGGCCTGGCGCGCACCGGGATGACGCGCGCGACCATCGAGGGCGTGCGCATCCGCAAGGATCGACGCGAGACGGGCCTCGGCGGAAAGCTATTAGAGTACGCAATTTGTGAAGCTAAAAAAGCGAAATGCGGGATGGTGCAGCTTACGACCGACGCGGAGAGAAGCGAGGCGCGCCGTTTTTATGAAAAGCGCAGATTCGTCGCCAGCCATATCGGCATGAAGCTTACACTGTAGGGATTTTTTGAACAATTATAGTTGTTCACCGAGTGAACGGGATGTGTGCATGACGGCAACGGGCCAATAAGAGTCGCTTATCGATTGTCCGAAGCTTTTAGCTCACGGGAACCCGAACTCCTCGCCTGTTTCTTTCCACTGCGGATATTTCTTCATTACGGATTGAAACAAATTCGAGGACATCAGTCCTTTCAGCCAGCTTTGCACCTTTGGAATTGGCGCGGCGTCGAACCATGCCTGATCGGCGATGCGGAACTGGCGGATAAACGGGAAGATGGCGATGTCGGCGAAGCCGCGGGTTTCGCCAGTGAGAAACGGCGCATCTTTAAGGCGCGCTTCGAGTTTCTCGATGAACTTCATGGCTTCGCTGCGGTGTTGTTCCCGGTCGGCGCCTTCATAGCGGGTTGTATATTTATAACGGTCGAGATGGTGTTTGAAGATCCCGTCATTTTCCGCGATCAGCGGATCGCCCGCTGAGGCGAGCCAGCCTTCGGGATCGCGTTGCTCCAGCGCCCAGCGCATTACCGCGATGCTTTCGTCGAGAATCTCGTCGCCATCGATCAGCACCGGGACCGTGCCTTTCGCCGAGGCGGCGACCATCTCGGCGGGCTTGTCTTTCAACAGGAGTTCGCGAAGCCGCACCGGCGTTTGGCTGACGGTGAGCGCCATGCGCGCGCGCATGGCGTAAGGGCAGCGGCGGAAGGAGTAGAGAATGGGTGCGCCCTTGTCGCTCATCCTTAGAGGCTTTTTTGCCGGATTTCGCGCTCCGGACCAATATGAGTTTCGCCGCGCGCCTTGGCGAGGTCCACCTGTTTCTGGCGTTCGGCGAAATCGCGCTTTCGCTCTTCGGAATGTTCGTTGACGCAAGCCGGACAGGAAACGCCTTTCACAAAAAGCGGCGAGGCTTTGTCTTCCTCCGTGATCGGCCGGCGGCAGGCATTGCAGAGATCATAAGAGCCCGGCGCCAGATCATGACCGACCGAGACGCGCTGATCGAACACGAAACATTCCCCGCGCCAGAGGCTTGTCTCTTCCGGCACGGTTTCGAGATATTTCAAGATGCCACCTTTGAGATGGACTGCGTCTTCAACGCCTTCGCTGCGCAGAAAGGCGATCGATTTTTCGCAGCGAATGCCGCCGGTGCAGAACATGGCGACTTTTTTGACGTCGTTTTCTTCGCGGAACTTGCGAAACCATTCGGGGAATTCACGAAAAGACGTTGTCTGAGGGTTTATCGCACCTTCAAACGTGCCGATGCCGACTTCGTAATCATTGCGCGTGTCGATGACGAGCGTATCGGGGTCTGAAATCACCTTGTTCCAGTCATGCGGCTCGACATAGCGCTCATGGCTTTTTTCCGGCTCAATGTCGCCTACCCCCAGGGTGACGATCTCTTTTTTAAGCCGCACCTTCATGCGGTGGAACGGGTTTTCGTCTGTGTAGGATTCTTTCCAGTCGAGGTCGGCGCAGCCCGGAAGGGATTTCAGATGCGAAAGCACCGCATCAATCCCGGCGCGCGGGCCCGCAATAGTGCCGTTCACGCCCTCATGGGCGATGAGGATCGTGCCGTAGACGCCAGCCGCGACGGCGGCGGCCTGCAACGGCGCCTGGCGCTGCTCGAAATCCGGCAGCGGGGTGAATTTATAAAGCGCGGCGACAACAATCTGGGACATGGCGCGGGCTTTTACGCCACTCAGGGCCGAGGCTCAAGCGGGGTCGCCGGCCACTATGGGATGAAGCAACAATCTGCAATCGCTTCAATTGAAGGTCTCTGACCTTAATGTCATGCAACCGGCGGTTTTTGGCCTGAAGCGGGCGTCCAGCTTTAAGGCTGCCAATGTCCGCTATCGGCTAAAAGTGGCCTGACTTGAAAGTTTATGGCGCCATACTTAGGAGTAGAATATGAACTGGGACGCTCTTGATTATTTTGCCGCGTTTCTTCTCCTCGGTGGCGGCTCAGTGGCCTACCTGATAGTGAGGCGGCTAATAGCCAAATCAGCAGTTCGATTACTAGCGGGCCTTGCAATTATTGCGGTTGTCGCTCTCACTTGGATTCAGTTAGCTGTCGGCATATTTTGACGCGTTCAGCAATTTGGCCGCGGACGTGCGAGCAACAAGTGCAGATTTATGTCCGCTTTTGGCGAAAATCAGTCTCACTGATCCCAACCCTTAAAACCCATATTTCAGCGACGCCCGCGCGATCGTGTCGGTGTCTTCCCGGCCGGCGGGCGGGTCGGTTTCAAATCGATATTCGAAGGAAACGCCCGTCGATAGAGAATCCGTCAGCGCGGTCGTGAGTGACGTTATTGACTGAAAGGTCGTCGTCGGGTCGGTCCAGGTCGCGTTGAAATCCTGTTCGAAAATCAGGCCGTCGCGGATCGCCCAGTCGGTCTCGCTTGCGGCGTAGACAGCGAGTTCCTGTTCGATCTCGTTCATGTCGTCGATCGGCGAATAGCGGAAACCCGGGCCGCCCTCGACCTTCCATATGAACGGATCGGATTTGGCGAAGAAGTGCCCGAGGCCGGCGCCGGTGAAGAGGCGGTAGTCGAAGCCGGAAAATTCGTCCTCCTCATAAGACACCCTGCCATAGGCGTAGGTCCGCTCGCCGAAGCTGTAATCGAGCTGATAGGCGCCGCCCCAGCGCTTCTGGTTGGTCACGCCATTCGACTCGCCGAGATCGAAGAAGGCGGTGATGTTGTGGACGAAATCGCCTGACGTGCGCGCGGCGTCGATGGCGATGCCGACGGCCGCATTGTCGGAATTGCCGTTGGAGAAGACGCCGGACGCCTGGATTTTTCCATCCCATGGCGAGACGGAGAGGAGGCCGCCGATCGGCGTCGGCGCATCCTCGGCCGAAGCGTCGGGCTCAGTTGCCGCGTCAAATTCTGCCATTTGCAAAGCGGACTGATTGTCAATCGCCGCCGCATGATCGGGAAACACGGCTTTGACGGCGCGCGCCACCGCGGCGACTTCCGCCGCATCGCCGGTTGTGTAGGCCGCATCAAGGAGCGCCTGGGCGATATCGGGAATAGCCCGGTCCGCAAGCTCCGTTTCCGATTGGGCGGCGGCGCCCGAGGCGAGGGCGAGCATTGCGGCCGACACCGTTGCAGCAGCAGCGATTTTCATGGGGAACTCTCAAAACTACGAGGGGGTTAAACACAAAACACTTCAACCGATTCGAAAGGGCGGCTCAAAGCCCCCGTGACGCGCGGCGAGGGCGCGGCTACAAAGGCGCGAGATCGAGGGCGGGAACGATTCGGAGCGCCTATGTCCGGCGACGGCGAGAGCAATGCAAATTACAGTATCGTCAAGATCGATCTTGATGAGCGTTCCCTTGCGCCGGCCACCGCCGATATCGAGCATGAGCGCAAGGTCGCCATTTACGATCTCCTGGAAGAAAACCATTTTGAGCCGATCGGCGCCGGCGAAGGCCCGTTCGAGCTGTACCTGTCGAATGTCGAGCGCCGCCTCGTCTTCGACGTGCGCCGTCAGGGCGGCGAGGCCCTCGGCCAAGTGCATCTGTCGATGACGCCGTTCCGCAAGATCATCAAAGACTATTTCATGCTCTGCGAGAGCTATTATGACGCGATCCGCAATGCCGCCCCGGCGCAGATCGAAACCATCGATATGGCGCGGCGCGCCATGCACAATGAAGGCTCGGAGATCCTGAGCGAACGCCTGCAAGACAAAATCAAACTCGACGTCAACACGGCGCGGCGGCTGTTCACGCTGATCTGCAGCTTCCACATGCGATAAGGAAAAGCCCTCGTGACCCAATCCGTCCTTTTTGCATGCAACATGAACTCGGTGCGCTCGCCGATGGCCGCGGCGCTGCTGCGCCAGCAGGGCGGCGACGGGATCGCCGTCGACAGCGCAGGCGTCTATGAAGGCGGCCTCGACCCGTTCGTCGAAATCGTCATGGGCGAGCTTGAGGTCTCCATGGAAGGCCATGAGCCGAAAACCCTGAAGGATGTCGATCTGTCAAAATGCAACCTCATTATTGCCCTGACGCCCGAGGCGGCGATTGAAGCCCGCCGCCTGCTGCCGGGGGAGACGATTGAGTTCTGGGATGTCGAAAATCCGTCGGATGAGCGCGGCGGGCGCGAGGCGATCATCGAGGCTTATCGGCGCGCGCGGGACGACCTTGCGGGGCGCCTCCGCGACCGTTTTCCCGACTTCCATGAAAATCCTTGATTTTATGCCCGTTCCCACCCATTTTCCCGCCGCAACGATTCGCTTGGGCCCGGTTCCGGGCGCGGATCGCCTGAATTGAGGAATGGATGGCGAAGGAAGAACTTTTAGAATTTGAGGGCACGGTTGAAGAACTGCTGCCGAACGCGACCTTTCGCGTGAAACTGGAAAATGATCATGAGATCATCGCACACACGGCCGGGAAGATGCGTAAGAACCGCATTCGCGTCCTGGCCGGCGACAAAGTGCTCGTGGAAATGACGCCCTATGATCTCACCAAGGGCCGCATCACCTATCGCTTCAAGTAATAAAGGTTCGCGATGACGGCCGCGCCGCTCATCCTCGCCAGCGCCAGCCCGCGCCGAAAGGCGCTGCTCGAACAGATTGGCGTTACCCCCGACAAGATTATCTCCGCCGATATTGACGAGACGCCGCTGAAGGGCGAGCTGGCGCGCGCTCTTGTCGAGCGGCTGGCGGCGGGCAAGGCCGCCGCTGTTGCGAAAGACAATCCGGACTGTCTGGTGCTGGGCTCCGATACGGTGGTTGCGTGCGGGCGCCGTATATTGCCGAAAGCGGAAGACGAGAGAGAGGCGCGAGATTTCCTGGCGCTGCTTTCCGGGCGAACCCACCGGGTATGGTCCGGCGTCGCGCTTGCCAAACCTGATGGAAATATCCTGACACGGACGGTTGAGACACGGGTCAAGGTCCGCCGCCTCGATAGCGCCGCGATCGATGAATATATTGCGAGCGAGGAATGGATCGGCAAGGCGGGCGCTTACGCTATTCAGGGGCTGTTCGCTAAACACATCATCGGCATTATCGGCTCCCACCCGAATGTCATGGGGCTGCCGCTTTATGAAACCGCCAATCTTCTCGCCGGCGCCGGCTGGAAAAAGTGACCGCGCGCACGCTGATCATTGAATGCGGCGTGGCGGCGACCCGCGCGGCGTTGATCGAAAATGATGAGACTGTCCAGTTCTGGTTCGGCCCGGCGCGCGGCGACGAGGGCGAGGACGTCAAGCCGCGAGCGGGGCGCCGCTTCGCCGGCAGGGTGCTTGTCATCGACCGGTCGCTTAACGCTGCTTTCGTCGATGTCGGCGACGGGCTCGACGCCTATCTGCCGCTCAATAAAAAAATTGAGCCTCATGTCACCGAAGGCGCGTTGATCGGCGTCGCCGTAAAGTCGCCGCCGCGTCAGGGCAAGGGCGCGGTATTGAAATATCTCGATGATATTGATCTCGACCGTGATGCGCCGGGGCGCCTGCCGCCGTTCCATGATGCCGCGATTGAAGCGGTCATCGCGATCGGGGAGGGCGCGAACGAGATCATCATCGATGACGGCCGCGCAAGCGCGGTTTTGAAAGCCAGCGGCGTTAAGGCCGATATTTCTCATGAGCAGCATTCTGTTGCGCTGTTTGAGGCCCATGATGCGGAAAGCGCGCTGGAAACCGCTTTTGACCGCTATGCACCCCTAAAGGGCGGCGGCAATCTGGTGATTGACGAAGTGCAGGCGCTGACCGCCATTGACGTTGATACGGGCGGTCTTACCGCTTCCTCGCCGGTGCGCCTGCGCGAGAAAATCGCCATTGCGGCGGCCTATGAATCTGTGCGGCAAATCCGCTTACGGAATATTGGCGGTCATGTGGTCATCGACTTTCCGTCGATCAGCGGCAAGGCGGCGCGCACGCGATTTAATGAGCAGTTGCGTCAGGTTATGGCGCGCATCGACGGCGCCGGCGCCTTCAGCTTTTCCAAGTCAGGGCTTTTTTCCTTTACCGCGCCACACCAGGCGCAGTCGGTTCAGGAGCGATTTACCGATGTCGCGCCGGCGGCGCCGTCGCCCGGCCGGCGTTTCACGCTCGACTGGCAGGCGAAATCCGCGATCCGCAGCCTCGAACACCGCCTGCGCGCCGCGCCGCGCGCTGTTCTGCGCTTGCGGTTGGGTTTGCCGCTCAATGATTATATGAAGGCGCGAGCGATATGGTTTGATCGTCTTCGCGATCAGTATGGCGCGCGATTTGAGATTGTCGCCGATAACAAGATGGAGGAGCGCAGCTTTGACGTCTCCGAGTAACGACAATTCCACCAAGGGCGAGACATGTCCGATGTGCAAATCGGCGGCCGTGGAAGAATACGCGCCGTTCTGCTCCAAACGCTGCGCCGATGTCGATCTTCATCGCTGGCTCAGCGGCGGCTATGCGATCCCTGCAGTTGAAGACGAAAGCGAAGGCGCGACGGCGGAGCGGGATCGTGAGTGATCGGCCGGCGGGTGCGCTGACATGAGCGAACAAGACCCGGAAACGTCGCCATCGCTATCTAACGTCACCGGCATTGACGCCTATTCCCCAGCGGAGATTGCAAAGCGTATAGAAGATACCGGCGTGACGAAAGCGGCGCTTCCCTTGTCCAAGCTCGCCATGCTCGGTTTGCTTGCGGGCATTTTCATTGGCCTTGGCGCGGCTTTTTATACGGTCGTCATTACCGGCAACAATTTCAGCTTTGGGCTGACAAGATTGCTTGGCGGCGCCGCCTTCTCGTTAGGGTTGGTGCTGGTCGTGGTCGGCGGCGCCGAGCTTTTTACCGGTAACAATCTGATCGTTATGGCGTGGGCGGACAGGCGCGTTGCGACCGGCGCGCTGATGCGCAACTGGGCCGTTACCTATGTCACCAACGCAGCCGGGGGGATCCTGCTGGCCCTTTTGGTCTTTTGGAGTGGCGTCTTTGAGATTGGCGACGTCAAGGAGACCGCAGTCAGAATCACCGAAAGCAAGCTCGCTTTGGATTTTGGCGAAGCATTCTTTCGCGGCGTTCTCTGCAACATGCTCGTCTGCCTTGCAGTCTGGTTAAGCCTCGCCGCGCGCAGCGTGATCGGCAAAACGATCGCGATCGTCTTTCCCATCAGCGCGTTTGTCGCCCTCGGTTTCGAGCATTCAGTCGCCAATTTCTATCTCATTCCGGCGGGATTATTCGTCGGCGCCGAAGGCGGCCTGATCGACATCGCCGCCAATCTCATACCCGTCACGCTGGGCAACATTGTTGGCGGCGCCGGCGGCGTCGCCGGGGTTTATTGGATCATCTACGGGCGCTCATAACGGCGCTTGAATGTTGCTGAGAGTGTGTGATAGAATAACACCTCTAGTAGTGATGAGATGAGGCTTTGAGGCCGAGAGCGACATCGACAGAATGGCTGACCAAATCACGCGCGGCGCTGATAGCCGGGGTCGTGGTTTTTGCGCTCGCCCAGATTTTCACTTCTCTCCACGCCGCTAAATACGGCGATGGCCCCCATGACCATTTCGGGCAGGCTTGCGTCCTATCGCTTGCCGCGCCGGGCGGAGATAAATTTGTCGCCTCCGCCGCGTTGGTCTTTGCGGCTGCGGCGCTGACGCTGTGGCGGGTTCGCTTTGCGGCGCCCCAGAGCGCGCCGGCGCTTGTACGCATCCGCTCCTCTCATCCGCGCGGCCCTCCTAACCGGTAATTATACGAAGGTAGTTTCCCGTATAGTTATTGCGCCGTGTGCGCATTATTTCTGCGCCAGCGGCGCTGTTCGGTTTAGGAATTAAATAGTGTATAAGAGAAAACTGTTGTTGAGCGCAGCTTGCTGCGGCGCCCTGTGTCCATTGGGCGCCATCGCGCAGGAAGAAGAGCACGGGCATGATGATGATGAGATCATCGTCACCGGCTCGCCGATCGCCCACCCCGAACATGAATCGATCATCGCCGCATCGGTGCTGACAGAAGAAGATCTCGCTAAGCGCGGCGAAGCGTCGATCGGCGAGCTATTGCGGCGCGAGCCGGGCGTGTCGTCGACATTTTTCGGCCCCGCCGCCAGCCGTCCGGTCATCCGCGGGCTCTCCGGCGACCGGGTCAGCGTCCTCGATGCAGGCATCGGCTCTATCGACGCCTCGTCGGTGAGCGATGATCACGCGGTGGCCGTGGAGCCGGCGACGGCTGAACGCATTGAAATCGTGCGCGGCGCGGCGACGCTCTATTATGGCAGCTCGGCCGCGGGCGGCGTCGTCAATGTTTTTGACGGGCGCATCCCGAACAACGTCCCTGAAGGCGGCGTCGATGGCGGCTTGCGCACCAGCCTCAGCTCTACTGACGACTCCGTCGAAGCCGCCGGCGGTTTCGACGTCAAACTCGGCTCTCTTGGCGCGGCGGACCTCGTCCTTCACGCCGACGGGTTTTATCGCAACACAGACGATTATGAGATTCCGGGCTTTGCCGAATCCGAAAGGCGTCGTGCGCTCGAAGCCGGCGGCGATGAAGAAGAAGAGGCTTTCGGCGTCGTTGAAAATTCCGACCTTGAAACAAAAGGCGGCTCGCTCGGCGGGTCGCTGATTTTTGAAAACGGTTTTATCGGCCTCTCCGGTAAAATAACCCGCTCCAATTACGGCGTGCCCGGCGCTCATGAAGAGGGGGACGGCGGGGAAGAAGAAGCCGTTCGCATCGACCTCGAACAGGAACGCTTCGACCTGATGGGCGAATGGAACAGCGAGTTCCTGATTTTCGAAACCACGAAAATACGGGTCGGCTACGCCGACTATATTCATCAGGAACTTGAGGGCGCGGAAATCGGCACGACCTTCAAGAATGAAGGCTATGAGGGGCGCATCGAGTTCCTTGAAAAGGAATTCGGGAACTTCCGTGGCGCTTCCGGCGTCCAGTTCAAGCATCGCGATTTTGAAGCGATCGGAGATGAAGCCTTCACGCCGCCGAATATCACCGATCAGTTCGGCGTCTTTACCGTGCGTGAATATGAGACCGGCAATTTCCATGTTCAGCTCGCCGGGCGCTACGAACACACCAACACCGAGGCGCGGAGCGTCGGGCTGGAGCGCGAGTTTGATGCGTTCAGCGTGTCGGCCGGCTTCGGCGTTGAGCCTAGCGACAATCTGTTCTTCGGGGTGAACCTTCTGCGCACCGAACGCACGCCCGCGCCGGAAGAATTGTTCTCCGATGGGCCGCATCTCGCGACCAATGCTTTTGAAATTGGCGATCCGACACTTGGCAAGGAAACGGCGCGCGGCGTAGAGACATCTTTGCATGGCGAGCTCGGCGGCGTATCGCTCACGGTCAACGGGTTCTATACGGATTATAAGGATTTTATCGCGCTCATCCCCAATGGCGATGAAGAAGACGGATTACCGGTTTTCACCTTTGCCGCCAATGATGCGGTCTTCAAAGGCTTTGAAGCGCTGGCGGAGGCGGATCTGTTTTCTGTTGCAGCGTTTGACGTAACCGGCAGCGCCCAGATCGATTATGTCCGCGCAAAGTTCAAAGGTGATGGCGGCGATGTCCCGCGCATCCCTCCCTTGCGCAGCATTATCGGGATGGAGGCGACATCACCGCATCTCGATCTTCGCGGCGAGGTGGAACTTGCGGACGCGCAAAACAACATCAGCGCTTTTGAGCTGCCGAGCGATAGCTACGCGCTCGTCAATCTCGCCGCGACCTGGCGGCCCGGCGGGGAAGATCACGGCCTATCGGTGCAGCTTCGCGCCGATAATGTCACTAATGAAGACGCGCGCCTCCACACCTCGTTCCTGAAGGAGGTCGCGCCGTTGCCGGGGCGGAACATCAAGCTGACGCTGCGCGGGGTGTTTTAGAGTTTAGTTCTGCGGTAACGGCGAGCCGCCATCAGCCATCAATGCGCGACCCAGCCGCCATCGATCTGGTGTGCGGCGCCGGTAATCGACGCGGCTTTTTCAGAACACAGGAACACCGCAAGGGCGCCGATTTCGTCAACGCTAACAAACTGCTTCGTCGGCTGACTGGCGAGCATCACGTCGTTGATAACTTCTTCTTCGGAAATCCCGCGGGCTTTCGCCGTATCCGGAATTTGTTTTTCCACCAGCGGCGTTTTCACATAGCCGGGGCAGATCGCATTGCTGGTAACGCCAAATTCGGCGCCTTCAAGCGCGATCGCCTTTGTGAAGCCGACAATTCCGTGCTTGGCGGCGACATAGGCGGACTTGAACGGCGAGGCGACAAGACCGTGGGCGGAGGCGACATTGATTATGCGTCCGAAACCGCGCTCTTTCATGCCGGCCATCACCGCCTTCGTCGTATGAAACGCCGACGACAGATTAATGGCGATAATCGCGTCCCATTTTTCGTCGGGGAAGTCTTCGATGGGTGAGACATGCTGGATGCCGGCATTGTTGACGAGGACGTCAATTTGATCGAAGGCGGCCTCGCTCTCGCTTATCAGCGTACGGATTTCTTCCGGCCGGGTCATGTCGGCGCCATTATAGAGAACCGTGACGCCTTGCTTTTCTTCGAGCCCGGCGCGGGCAGCTTCGATTTCGCCCGCGTCGCCAAAGCCGTTCAGCATCACATTCCAGCCCTCGGCGGCGAAGGCGGTCGCTATGCCAAGACCAATGCCGGAGGTTGAGCCGGTGATGATCGCGTTAAGGGGGGCATTGAGTTTTTTGGGCATAGGGCGGGCTCCTCAAAGCAAAGGCGGTTTGGCGCGCACCCTATTTGCTGCAGCGCACAACATCAACTAACAATGCCCCGCAACGACTGGCGCGCAACCCCATGTGTTTCTCCATGAAAAGCTTTATGGTCGGAAGGGCAGGCAATCATGAGTCGGAACCCTCTGGAGCAAGCCATGACCATAAGACTTGTTGTTGTTTTCCTGATTTCGAATTTTATCTTCGCCGCAAATGCGGCGGCGCAGATGTCGGTGACGACCATCGGCGCGACCGATGCGGCCGAATGCTATGAAAACGCCAGCAGCGGCTTTATCAGCGACACGGGCCCCTGCGACGCGGCCATCAACAGCGCGGGCATGACGCGGCGCGACAAAATGAAGACCTATGTCAATCGCGGCATTATTCACAATCACAACCAAGATCTTCAGGCCGCGATCGATGATTTCAACGCCGCCCTGGAGATCGATGACGATCTCGCGGAAGCCTATCTCAATCGCGGCAACAGTTTTTTCCTCGCAAGCCAATATGATAATGCGCTCGCCGACTATGAGACCGCGCTAGACAATGAAATTACAAAGCCATGGGCGGCGTGGTATAATATCGGCCTCGTCTATGACGCTCAAAAGCAACCGGCGAAAGCGCAGGAAGCCTACGCCGAAGCGCTGGCGCTCAATCCGAGTTTCACGCTCGCGCAGGAAAAGCTGGAAACTCATTCAGAACACTAAAAGAAGCTTAACCATGCGCCGGACTTTTGCAGTTATCGTGTCGCTTTGGATTTCTTGCGCTGGAATCGCCGAAGCGACTTCGGTGATTGTTGACCCGTGTTTCCAATATAAACTCTTAAGGGTGTCGCCGGACGACGAGGATTCAGTTCGTCTTGCGTTGATTGGGATTCTTTCAAAAGAAAATTGGAATTGTGAGGTTATTTCTTCTAATCAAGTGTCCTGCGACCGAACAGTTGATGGCGGACCAATCGAAGAATGGAAATCGGATGCGATCTGTGAGGTGCGTGCTAAGTCGCTATATCGTATTTACTACACCACACGGACGGAAGGATCTGATACTTCTAGCTACGGTGCCCGTGACGTTCATATTGTTCCTCCGCTTTCGGATACATTTGAAGGATTGAATTACAAAAACAAATGACATTCCTCACCCATCTCGAATGTTCCTATACCGGCGAGCGTTATGACGCCGGTAAAGTCCATGGACTATCCGCCGCAGGCAAGCCTTTGCTTGTGCGCTATGACTTGGATGCGCTGGCAAAGTCGGTGAGCAAGGAGGCGCTTGCCGCGCGCAGCGAAGGCTTCTGGCGTTATCATGAGTTTCTGCCTGTCACAGACGCCGAAAATCGCGTCTCGCTGGGGGAGGTAGTGACACCGTTGATCCGTATGCCGCATACGGAGCAAAAGCTCGGCGTTTCCGGCGAGATTATTGTCAAGGATGAGGGCCGTCTTCCCACGGGCTCGTTCAAGGCGAGGGGCCTCGCGCTCGCTGTGTCGATGGCGAAGGAACTGGGGCTGGGTCATCTCGCCATGCCGACCAATGGCAATGCCGGCGCGGCGATGGCCGCTTACGCCTCGGCGGCGGGGATGCGCACAACAATCTTTTGTCCCGACGACACGCCGGCGGTGAATGTCGAGGAGATCGCGCTGCAGGGCGGCGATGTTTATCGCGTCAACGGGCTCATCAATGATTGCGGCAAGATCGTCGGCGAAGGCAAGGAGAAGGCCGGTTGGTTCGACGTCTCGACCCTGAAGGAGCCCTATCGCATCGAAGGCAAGAAAACGATGGGCCTGGAGCTCGCCGAACAGATGAGGTGGGAGCTGCCGGACGCGATCTTTTATCCAACCGGCGGCGGCACCGGCCTCATCGGCATGTGGAAGGCGTTCGATGAACTCGAAGCCATTGGCTGGATCGGCCCCAAACGCCCGAAGATGATCGCCGTCCAGGCCTCGGGCTGCGCGCCGATCGTCAAAGCCTGGGAGGAGGGCGAAGAACACGCGCCATTATGGGAAGGCGCGTGGACCGCGGCGGCGGGCATTCGCGTTCCCATCGCCGTTGGCGACTTTCTTATCCTGCGGGCCGTGCGCGCGTCGGACGGGTTCGCGATCGCCGTCGATGAAGACGATATATTCGCCGCCCGCGACGCCATCGCCCGCGAGGAAGGACTACTGCTTTGCCCCGAAGGCGCCGCAACTTACGCCGCCTACGAACAATCCTTGAAAGATGGACGCATCGGGAAAGACGAGCGCGTCGTGTTGTTCAACTGCGCGACCGGTTTGAAATATCCAATGCCGCCGGTGGACGGTTTTGTCGATCGGACGAAGCCGGTTGATTATT
>Ga0209633_10000900_pt1 | contig 32683 bp, 27 predicted proteins | sample Cruoilmetagenom1_FD_187290 | JGI IMG/M metagenome (GOLD analysis project Ga0209633, IMG submission 187290) | Oil polluted marine microbial communities from Coal Oil Point, Santa Barbara, California, USA - Sample 1 (SPAdes) (version 2) | ecosystem: Environmental > Aquatic > Marine > Oil seeps ... | reverse complement strand
TCATCCGAATCGTTATTTGAAATTAAAATAGTTGCCGTTTTAATACCTAAAATAGCAGGTGCTGTAAAAGTAATGCCTATTGTTGTAGAACTTCCTGGAGCAACTGGTGAAACCGCCGCCGTAGTAATTGTAAAATCTGAACTTCCTGAAATAAAGGATGGATTTACAGTTAAAGAAGTTGTACCTGTATTTTCTATGGTGAAAATATGTTCAACAGAATTACCGGTTATTATTTGCCCATAATCTGTATCATCTGTTGTGCTAGGTGTATTGGTAGCATCACCTATTATGGCAACTCCATTTCCTAAAACATTTATTTCAGGTGCAGTTATCGTCATTGTTATTGTGGCGGTTGCACATACATCTTCTACACCTGCTCCTACCGGAGCAATATCATTACATACTTGATAATTAATTGTTATAGTATTACCTATCTCCGCAATGGCTGGTGTATAAGTAATTTCACCAGATGTGGCATCAAAAGTTACAGTTCCAACTGCAGATCCTGTGCCCAAATCGGTAATAAAAGTATTCGTTGCGCTTGGCAAAAAATCATCATTCGTTAAAATATTAAATGTTGTAGAACTACCTATTGGTGCAGTAAATGCATCTGGTGCTGCTGTCGCTACTAAAGGGTTTAAATCAGTACTATTTTGATTCCCATCATTATCACAATCCTTAGCATCCCAAGCTGCATCTTGGATACCTGTTTGACTTGCAATTACTAAACTACATGGATCTTGCGGATCTGTTGTATCGATAACCTCGGTTCCATTTGGCACACCATCACCATCACAATCTAAAGCATTCCAAGCTGCCGTTACATTAGCTATCGCTTGATTAATAATATTATAATCGCAACCATTATTTGGATCTGTTGTGTCTAACAATTCTTGCGCATCCGTCACACCATCACCATCAGTATCTACATTAGCGGCATAAGCAGAAATTGCCGCTGCAAATTGATCATCATCACCCGTTGTGATAACATTTCCATCAACTCCTGAAATATCGGAAGCCGAACCGCCTAATGCCGTACTTGGTGATGAAGATGAAGCCGCAACCACTCTAAAAAATGATGACATACTTGGCAGAATGTCTGATAATGGTACATAAAAATCTAGGAACACCGGATCTGAAGAACAGTCAGGATCGTTATATAATGCCTCAGCTCTTTGAACATTTGAACCAGGAGCATAAAAGTTAATAGTTGTACCAGACGTAGCTCCATCAACATTTAATACCAAAACTCCATTATTTCCACCACCAGTACCCATCACTACTTCTATTTCAAATCCTGGATTACCAGCAATAGCATTTGGGTCGGCATCTGCACCGGTAAATCCAAATTTATTATCTGTATCAAACAAAAAACTATATCCAAAAGCTCCATTTCCTTTTTTTGCTATTCGCATTCTAAATAGCATTAGTTCGTCTCCATTGTCGGGAGTTCCGTCAGGGTCAGAAATATAATAGTAAGAGCCATTGGCAGAATTTGCTGTATTCTCAACAATTTCAGAATTACCGCAATTAGCACCTGTATCTAAATCGGCATCAGGTTCATCTCCAAAATTCAACAATCTTGTATACGGAATTTCAAATTGAGATTCTTCAAGGCTTGAAGTATTAAAAATTGCACCTGAAGATGTTACAAAACCATCTCCATTAGGATCTAGCGGATTTGTTCCTGGTGTGGCAGCATCATAAATAGTACCTGCTTGTGCATTTAAATTGTTTACAAAACCACTTAATGAAAAAACTAGAATTAATATGATATAATTAAGACGATTCCCAATATTTTTTCTTTCTTTAAATAATATATTATTGAAAACATTCCTATTTAATATTTTTTCCTTTTTCACAAAAAAATTTGTCATGTTGATTGATTTAACTTGTAATTGTCTATTAATTATAATGCCTCCTTGATATTAATACAGCTTAAAGTTTCACTCATAATCGAGCGCCTTAATATTTATTATTTCAAAATAAAATGCGCAAGAATAATATTGTTCATCTAAAAAACAATGATTCTTTATATTTAAAACTGAGGTACTTGTTTAGCGACATATCTCTGAATATTATTGATTTTGCGTTTCAATCAATAATAACCCTTGTTTCATTTATGCGAATTTAAAAAAAATGTTAAGGAGATGTTAAAAATGTTAATAAGTGTGTTTAATTGTTAATAAGTGTTGATCTGATAGCCAAACTCCTGTTAAATAAAAGTTTAAAACACAATCCAACAACGCTATTTCTTAACAAAACTGTTGATAAGTCTAAAAACACATTTAATTTTATAAGTATTTTACACAATAAAAAGTTTAGTTTTAAAATTTTTATTAGTGTTCTATTTTTATAATTAAATTAGCCGTTTTAGTTATAGACATTTTCAGTATAACATATTTTAACATACTCGATTTATACTAAACTTTCGTATTCCAATTGGGCTCGTTATGATTATTAATAATATGTTTTGTATTTATTTAGGTTTCGAGTAGGCTATCATTTACTACTAATAACGCAATTATAAATTGGTAAAGTTTTAAACCTTTCCGATAATTTACAATCAAAGAAATAAGTCTGTTTTAGATACTAGCAGAAAGTATATGACTAAAAATTAAATCAAACACCTTAAATTGAAACTGTAATGAATATCGACGCAACTAATTTAAAGATAAACATCTACTATATAGCTTTGCAAAATTCACAATTAAGTACTCTTCTAAAATTTATCAAGCCATAAATAATTATAAACACCAAAATGAACGATTTAATTTGAACTTTAGTAAGCACATAATACTTATTTTTCTTTTGTTAACTTTTGTTGGCAAGGCTCAAAATGACATCATAAAAATTGATGCTAAACTAAATTATTCTGAAAGAGAAATTCAAATTCAACAAGAAATTGTATATCAAAATAGGGTAGGTAAAAAATTAGACACATTGTACTTTCACAATTGGGCCAATAGTTATAAAGACAAACACACTCCATTGTCAAAAAGATTAATTGAGGATTATGACAAGAGTTTATATTTCGCCAAGATTGAAAAACGAGGAAGTTCTATTATTAAAGGGGTATCGAGTAATCATATTGCGACCAAGTGGAATATAGACAAAAAAGCACCAGACATTGCCAGTGTTATTTTAAATGAACCTTTGCAACCTGATGATTCCTTAACCATATCGTTCACATATATCATTAAAATTCCGGAAGATATTTTTACTAATTACGGTAGTAATGGCAATATTTACAACTTAAGATTCTGGCATATAACTCCTGCCGTTTTCGATAAACAATGGCAGTTAATGAGTAATTTGAATATGGATGATTTATATATGAATCCGTCAGATTATATTATCAATTTTACTGTGCCTGAAGGATTAAAAATTAATACAGATTTAGACCTTAAAAAAAGCAACAATCCTCCTAATAATATCTATCATTTAACAGGTAAAAATAGAGTTGATGTTGAATTAAATCTAACTGTAATAAATGATTTTACACATTTTAACACTAATAATGTTGAAGTTATTACCAACTTAAATGGAACTATATTAAGTCCTCAGGTTAAGAATGATATTATAAATAGAGAACTAGCTTTTATTGAGAGTCATTTAGGTGCTTATCCTTACGATAAAATATTTGTGAATAAAATTTCTTATGATAAGAATCCTATTTATGGATTGAATCAATTACCCAAAATGTTTAACCCGTTTTCAGGAGCGTTTGAGTGGGATATAAAAATGTTTAAGGTGCTTACCAGAAAATATCTAGAAAATACGCTTGTGGTTAACAGGCGAAAGGATACTTGGATTATTGATGGTATCCAAACTTTTCTGATGATGAAATATGTAGAAAAATATTATCCTGAAATTAAAGCGATGGGTAATGTTTCAAAAATATGGGGGATTCGAAGTTTTACAATTGCAAAATTAGATTTTAACGAAAAATACCCTTTTGTTTATCAATTTGCGGCTCGAAAAAATTATGATCAAGCACTTTCTACAAGAGCTGATTCTCTATCAAATTTTAATAGAAAAATTGTCAATAAATACAAGTCAGGTTTAGGCCTGCAATATTTAGACGAGTACTTAAATGACAGTATTGTCTTTAGTTCTATTAAACTATTTTATCAAAAAAGCTTACTGAAAAAGACCAGTAGCGATCTATTTAAAGATATTATTACACAAAAAACAACTAAAGATCTTACTTGGTTTTTTGGTGACTATCTTCATTCTAAAAAAAAAATAGATTATACCATAAAAAAAGTTGAACAGAGCAACGATTCTATAACTATAACTATAAAAAACAAACGTAATTTTACAGCACCAGTAGCTCTTTATGGTCTACAGCAAAGAGATATCAAATTTAGAAAATGGCTACCTGATATAGATTCTATAGCAAAGATTACTATCCCAAAAGGAGATTTTGACAGACTCTCTTTAAATTATGAATATTTATATCCTGAACTAAACTTACGAGATAATTGGAAGCATTTAAATGGTATATTAAATAGACCCATTCAGTTTCGTTTTTTAAAGGATGTAGAAGACCCTTACTACAATCAAGTATTTTATCATCTATTTATGGATTATAATTTTTATGATGGCCTTTTGTTAGGTCCTAAAATTTATAATGAAGCTATATTTAAAAAGAAATGGTTGTATAAAATTACGCCCACCTATGGTTTTAATAGTAAGAAATTAACAGGATTTTTCTCGCTTAAATACCAACATATTCCTGAAAAAACGACTATTTATAGGTATACTGCAGGTTTATCTGGTAGTAGTTTCCATTATGCACCAGAGCTTAAGTTTCAAAAACTTGTACCATTTATGAGTTTGGAATTTAAAAGAAGAAGTTTACGAGATGTAGGTGGTAGCGCCTTAGGTGCCCGATATATAATTATCAATAGAGAAACTGAATCTGGAACCGCTCCATTAGAGTCTGACAAATACAATGTTTTCAATTTAAGGTATAGTTATTCAAAACCCGATATAATCAAAGATCTACGATATAATTTTGATTTACAATTAGCCAATAACTTCAGCAAATTGGCAGTAGATTTTAGGTATAGAAAGCTAACAGATACCCACAGGCAATATGATTTTAGAGCTTACCTAGGTACTTTTTTACACAATAAAACCAGTGGAGATTTTTTTAACTTCTCTTTAGACAGACCATCTGACTATTTATTTGATTACAATTTTTTAGGTAGATCAGAGCAATCAGGATTTTTTAGTCAACAAATTATTATTGCGGAAGGAGGATTTAAATCTATATTCGAAAACGCTTTTGCTAATCAATGGATGTTTACCACTAATGGCAGCATCAGTATATGGCGGTGGATTGAGGCATATGCAGATGGAGGTTTTTATAAAAATAGGACAATGGATCCAATTTTTAAATATGACAGTGGTATTCGTTTAAATTTAGTTCATAATATATTAGAATTATATTTTCCGTTGCAATCTAGTTTAGGTTTTGAACCATCATTACCTAATTATGGTACCAAAATCAGGTTTGTTTTGACTATAAATCCGACAAGAATTATTAACTCGGCCAGAAGAGGTTTTTTCTAAAATTTTACTCTCAACTTTCATTATCAATTACATAACTTCAATAATGAAATTTCATTATTGAAAAACTCATTGACTTTTATTTCTCCTTTAAAAATTGTACTTTCGCAAAACTTCTTAAAGCGTAATACATGACAGAAAAATTTGCAGAAGAAACGCAAAAATTATCATATCAAGAGTTTAAAAAAGAAATCCTACACGATTATACTATTATAGTAACGAGTAGGGAGTGTAGTATCTTGGGTAGAAGAGAAGTATTGACGGGAAAAGCTAAATTCGGTATTTTTGGCGGTGGTAAAGAAGTCCCGCAATTAGCAATGGCCAAAGCTTTTAAAAATGGAGATTGGCGTTCTGGTTATTATAGGGATCAAACTTTTATGATGGCTATAGATGCGTTAAGTCCAGAGCAATTTTTTGCAGGTTTATATGCACATACTGATATTAAAGCTGAACCTAATGCCGCTGGAAGACAAATGGGGGGTCATTTTGCGTCACATACTTTAAATGATGATGGAACTTGGAAAAACCATTTACAACAAAAAAATGTAAGTGCAGACATTTCGCCAACAGCTGGTCAAATGCCACGTTTATTAGGTTTAGCTCAAGCTTCGAAAATGTACCGAAATATTAATGAGCTAAAAGAAGTAAATTCATTCTCTGATAATGGTAATGAAATAGCCTGGGGCACCATTGGCAATGCCAGTACTTCTGAAGGACACTTTTTTGAAACATTTAACGCTGCAGGAGTTTTACAAGTACCGATGGTTATTAGTGTTTGGGATGATGCATATGGTATTTCAGTTCCAGCTAAATACCAAACTACAAAAGAAAATATTTCAGAAATTCTAAAAGGTTTTCAACGTGAAGAGAATAATAAAGGCTTTGAAATTTTTACGGTTAATGGTTGGGATTATTCAAAACTAATTGATGTTTACAATCAAGCTTCTACAATAGCAAGAAATGAGCATGTTCCTATTTTAATTCATGTAAAAGAATTAACACAACCTCAAGGACATTCAACTTCAGGATCACATGAAAGATATAAAAATGAAGAAAGGTTAAACTGGGAAGCTGAGCATGATTGTAATAAAAAAATGCGTGAATGGATTATTAGCATATTTGAAAATGAAGAGGAGCTTATCGAGATAGAAAAAGATGTAAAAAAACAAGTAAATACAGCTAGACGAAATGCTTGGAATAACTATTTAAAAGATATTATTCAGGCACAAAAAGAAGTTATTAATTTATTAGAAAAAGTTGCACAAAAAAGTGACAACAAAGCATTCATTTTGAAATTAAAAAATGAATTGTCAACGATTAAAGATCCTTCAAAAAAAGATGTATTATCTACGGCTAGACGTTCTTTGAGATACTTAAGAGACGAAAACAATATTGAAAAGACACAACTTCTTAATTGGATAGAAAATTATAGCGAACAACAACTACATAATTATAACACTCATTTATTTAGTGAATTAAAAAACAATGCAAAAACTATCAAAGAGGTTTTACCAACGTTTGATGAAAATTCTGAATTAGTTGATGCCAGGGTTATATTAAAAAATAATTTTGATACTATTCTATCTCGTCAAAAAGAAGTACTGATCTTTGGTGAAGATGCGGGTAAAATTGGTGATGTAAATCAAGGTTTAGAAGGGCTACAAGAAAAGTATGGTAGATTAAGAGTAGCAGATACAGGTATTAGAGAAGCCTCCATTATGGGACAAGGTATTGGTATGGCAATGCGTGGATTAAGACCTATAGCAGAAATACAGTATTTAGACTACCTTCTTTATGGATTACAAATATTAAGTGACGATCTAGCTACACTACGTTACCGTACTTTTGGCAAACAAAAAGCACCATTAATTGTGCGTACCAGAGGTCATCGTCTTGAAGGTATTTGGCATTCAGGTTCCCACATGGGGGCTGTTATCCACTTACTCAGAGGAATGTATATTTTGACACCTCGAAATATGACTAAAGCTGCCGGATTTTACAACACATTATTATTAAGTGATGAACCTGCCCTAGTTGTGGAAAATCTTAACGGATACCGTTTAAAAGAAAAACTACCGAATAATATAGGTGAATTTACTACACCAATTGGAATTGTTGAAACTATTAAGGAAGGAAATGATATTACTGTGGTTTCATATGGATCAACGCTTAAACTGGTTGAAGATGCTGCTAAAGAATTAATTCAAGTTGGTATTGATATCGAAATAATAGACGCCCAAACCTTATTGCCATTTGATTTAAATCATGATGTTCTTAAGAGTATTGAAAAAACCAACAGGTTAGTTATAGTAGATGAAGATGTGCCGGGTGGTGCATCTGGATATCTCCTAAATGAAATTTTAAATACACAAAATGCTTATAAATTTTTAGATAGTAAGCCAATAACTATAACAGCTAAAAATCATAGAGCTGCTTATGGAACTGACGGTGATTATTTTTCAAAACCATCTATTGAGGATATCTTTGAAGGTATTTATGCATTAATGCACGAGGTAGACCCAACAACTTATAAAAAAATTTATTAAACGTTTTTTAAATATTAAGTTTTTAATTTAGAAGTATTTATTTACTTTTGACAACTATTTTAAACTCTAAACCAATCAAAATGAAATTATCTAAGTTATTAATCTCATTTATTTTTCTATTATTTATTTCAATTGCTGGGTTAGCTCAAGATAGTAAAGACAACGAAGGTTCTCTTAATAGCGGCGCAATAGAAAGTCAATTTGATTATTTATATAAGAAATCTCCTAAATGGACAGACCCTAATACCGGTGTAAGATATAAAACCGTTAAAGTTAATAACTTATTTAAATTCAAAAATAATGTTATTGATTCTTTAAAATTGGGAAGAAAAAAACATGTCGAAATTGAAAAGGTTGTAGCTTCTCAAAAAAGTGAAATTGAGGCTTTAAAATTAGATTTAGGTAAAACAAATGAAAATTTAACTTCTGTTACGAAAGAGAAAGACAGTATAAAATTCTTAGGAATACCCTTAAGTAAAGGAGGCTATAATAGCATTTTATGGACAATTATTGCAGGGCTGACTGCCGCATTGGTATTGTTTATTTCAAAATTCAAACGTAGCAATGCCATAACCGTTGAATCTAAAAAAAACAAAGCCGAAATTGAAAAAGAATATGATGATCACAGACAACGTTCTTTAGAAAGAGAACAAAAGTTAAGACGTGAACTTCAAGATGAATTGAATAGGCAAAAATATGCCAAACAAGCAGATAAAAAGAAAAAATAGGTAACGGTTATCTCCTTAATTTTACAAATGTCAATTTTTATGCTAAAATTTTTACTTTTAACATAATACTACACAATAAATTAATAAATAGTCTGTTATTTATTCTTCGAATGTATTCGGTTTTGCTATGAATTGAAGAAAAAATATTTACTGATATTAGCATTAAAGTTAGGAATTCTACAACTTTAATTGTTATATCTAAAATTATTATTCATTAATTTATGTGTAGAAAATTTTTCCTTTTATCAACTCTTTTAGTTATGACTTTTTCTGTTTATACATTAAAGGCTGCTGATAATCCTTCAAATAATTTCATTCTAGAAAATAACAATTCTGAATTTTCTTTTGCTTCGTATTCATTAACTTTTTATGATAAAATTAATGATAGTGATTTAAATTTTGATGCTTTTAAATATGGCTTAAAGGGTTATTTAAAACTTCAAAAAGAAGGGGGTTTAATAAATTCTAAATATTTAACCATTATTGATATGAGTAGTTCGGCTAATAATGAGCGCCTTTTTATCATCAATATGGATACTCAACAGTTAGAACACAAAAGTTTAGTTGCCCATGGAAGAAATTCTGGAGGAACATTTGCTAAACAATTCTCAAACAAAATAAATAGTCATCAAACTAGTTTGGGTTTTTATAAAACTGCAGAAACTTATATTGGCAAACATGGTTTTTCTCTAAGACTTGATGGGTTAGAGTTTTCTAATAATAACGCACGCAGACGTGCAGTTGTTATCCATGAGGCCGATTATGCCAACCCTAGTTTTATTAAAAAAAATGGAAGATTAGGCAGAAGCTATGGTTGCCCATCATTACCAAAAAAAGACTATAACACAATTATCAATAAAATTAAAAATGGTAGTTGTTTATTTATTTACCATCCTAATAATTCTTATCTAAAAAATTCAAAATTAGCGAATGAGTCAACCCTAGTTGCTACTAACCGCTAATTCTGAGATTAATTTATTATCTGCTTTATAGATATCATTATAAAAAGTGATATTACCAAAATTATCTGCACTTGTAGTTGTATAATAAATATAAACCGGTAATTTTGTATTAAGCGCAATGGGTCTTTGTTTTTGCTTTTTAATATACTCGTTAACACTATCAATAGTGAATTTATTCTTGTCCGTTTCCAATAAGTATTCAGCCAGGTCTAATGCTTTATCTACTCTAACACAACCATGGCTATAAGCCCGATATTCACGTTTAAAATAACTTTTTGAAGGTGTGTCATGGAAATAAATTGCTTTCTTGTTCGGGAAAATAAATTTTACCAAACCCAATGCATTTGATCTTCCACCTTTCTGTCTCACCAAGTATCTAAAACTATCCTCATTAACCTCATTCCAATTAATTGAACTGGGTTCAATTGTATTTCGAGAATAATCAAACAGTTCATAATTATTTCTAGCCAAATAAGTTGAATCCTTTTGTACCTTAGCTAATATTTCTTTCACCGAAATTTTTCTAGGAACATTCCAATATGGATATGCTATGATATATTCTAAAGTGTCAACAATTTCAGGTGTTTGATTTTTAAAATTTCCTACTACAACTTTATGTTCTCTTTTTTGCTTACCATCTTTATATACTTGCATTTTATAACTGGGTATATTTACAAATACATAATCTAAGGGTTTGTCTTCTCTCCAACGCCAACGTTCTAAATTAGCGACAATTTTTTTATAATATTCATAAGGGCTAACCGATAAAGCAATTGCAGTATGCTTACCTATTAAACCGTCAGGACTTAATCCGTGATCTGCTTGAAATTTAATTAGGGCATTAAAATATAAGGTGTCATTCTCTTCATCACTTAAATATTGGTGTATAATTAATGCCTCCTTGGCCTGCTGCATTGCTTTTAAAGAGTCCTTTCTAAAATTTTGTACATTCACATTATCTGTAGATAAACTAGAATGACTTAAGAATTTTTCCAGCCCTTTTTGAAGGTTGTGATACTCAGCATGTTTAGGTTGTAAGTCTAATAATTTTTCAATAATACTATCAGATTTTGAAGCATTATTTAAATAATCAGGTAAATTAATTTTAAACTTTTTTCTTGATATGGTTGTTACATTATTTACAGAATCTAAAACTCCATAATTTAAATGTTTACCGTGTTGCATATAGAAATATGTCAATAGCGCTTCTAACTCACTTGCAATACTATATCTTTTGTCTTTTAATTGTATAGTATCTATTCCTTTTTTTAATTCATTCAATGTATTTAGCTTATACATTCTTGTATCTAAACCATAATTTTTGGCATTAGCAAGTTGTTCAATTAAAGCAACACCTTTATCTGATAATTGTATGGAATCATTTATCCAAATGGTTGAATGGTCAACAATTTTATAAAATTTATGTACCCATTCAATACTATCAAGTTTAACATCCTTAATATTTGATTTAACGATACTTAAATAATTTGTACTAAAATATTGATTTAGTTCATTCTTATAATTCCTTTCTTTTTTGTCAGCAGTATCTTTTTCAATCTTCTTTTCTACTCCTGAACAAGAAAATAGGAATAATATAATCGATATTATTAATAATGTGTTTTTCATAGCAAAATTTGGGGTTCAAATTTTTGAATTAATTATTATTTTGAAACCACAATCTTTAAGTGTTAATATTCAACTTATTTCAAAGTACAAATATCTTACTTTACTAAAACAAAAAGCGTACCATAAACCGTAAATATAACCCCCCTGAATACAGGGTATACTTTCAGATTCTTTGAAAAGAACAACTTTATCGTAAAGTTAACTAATTAATTACAAACATATTAACTAATGTTCCCATTTGTAGTTTAGATGAAATAATTCTTGCAAAAATTTTAATTTTAATCATAAAAAAAGCTACCAAATTGGCAGCTTTTAAATAAATTTTTAAATTTTTACACTCTAATAAAGAGCATTTAATGCAAATACATCATTATTATTAAATGAGTTTGCCGGACCACATGATTGCATTAATGAAGAGGCATCAGAACCTGTAGGAGTACCAGCAATATGAATTGCGCCTACTCGAGCACTACCTTCATTAATATTAGAACCACAGCTCTCTCTTGTTTGATAATCTGTATGACGGAAACCGATACAATGACCAACCTCATGCGCCATAGTTCCAGCAAGTTCTGCAACCGTAGGACTTATAGAAAGTTCGAACCATCTACTATTGATACCAAATCCTTTTGCAGGATCACCTTTTCTAGTTGGGAAACCTGCGGCTCTACCTAAGGTAATAAATCCTCCTGATTCTAATTCATAGAACTCAGTCACTTCAATATTCGCTTTATTCTTTCCTCTACCACCAAAAGCAACTCTTCTAAAAGTCAGTCTTAAATTTTCACTATTGTACATGTCAAGCATAACATCCAAGGCTTGAGAACCGATAGTTCCCAGAGCAGGGTCGACGCTTACAGTAATTTCTCTCGATGAACCTTTAATCGAAACTAAATTAGTCGTGCGATACTGTTTTGTGAGTTCACTACTCGCTTGAGCTAATTCGTCAATTTGTGCGAATGTAAAGAACATATCCTCCACAGCAATGCCGCTTTCCCCCATAAAAGAAATTATTTTTGCGCCTTCAACATCAAAATGAGAAGCCTTAAGTTTTAAAAGAATATCTTCAGGAATTTCACTTTTTACCATTGTTTCATCTTCTGACGAGTTACAAGAAATCATAAATGCGATAACCAGAGCAAATAAAAATAAAATTTTAGTTTTTTTCATTTTAAATAAATGTTTTTTGTTAATATTAAATTAAAATTCTGCCGAATATACTATTTATCTATTAAAAATATGATTTATTGTCATAATGTTTATCCTTTTATTATTAACATCGTAATATTTTATGCCCTACTATACATTGTAAACAATTCTGCTTAGTACAGTATTCGTTCTTTAATTGCAATAAGGCCTGGCTGTCAAGTGCATTTATTGAATCTACATTCAACGTTTTAAATTTTTCAGTTATAGTATTCTTTTCAGGTTTAATTTGTTTTATGGTTGAAAATAATTTTTCTTCATTTAAATTATGAGTCTGCTTTAAATACATAAACTGTAATGGTATAATAGTATTTATTAGGAGTAGATCAATAAAAGATTTTGTCAGTTTTTTATTCGTCTTTTTAGAAGGAGATGTAAATGAATAATGCGTTTTCCAAAAGGGTGAAACCGAAATATCAAACAACTTATAAAAATCTTTTAGATGTGTTATAGCCATAATTTTCGAAAATAAGTTCTGATGGAAATGAAACAAGTTTGATAACTGTGCCAATCGTATAGTTGGAAAATTATTTGGTCGTAACCTGAAAAATTGAATCTGAGATTTTGCTATTGGTACTAACTGGTATTTCTTTTGTAAATAATTGTACTCTTTTTGAAGTTTTTGATAATACCCATCTTGAATATCATCATTTAATAAAGCTCCCTGACCATATAGTAAAGCTTCAATACTTAATAAATTGTATCTCTCTTTTCTTACTACCGAAAAATCTATTGAATCTGCCAAATTTAAAAATGCCTCACCATTAATCATCAATCCAAAATTTTTACATAGCATTTTAAATAAGACTGCTTCCCAATCATTTTTAGAAGCGTTTAAAATACTCTGAATTAATTCAGATTTTTGCTCTAGCCTTTCAACATAGAGACGTTCTAACCAATTATTTAATGAAAATTTATCTATTGAATGAATATCATTTTCACAATTAATCCATTTCTGGGATGATGAAAAAAGGCGCTGATAATTCAATAAAACATCTTTATTGACATAATTCTTAAGTTGCAATGTTGGAATTGGTGAATTATCTTTTCTAAAAACTTCAAGATCATGATCCCAAACAACGTGTAAAATTACAGCGTCATAATTACTATCCTTTTCATGACCATGGATGTACCAATCTGAAGATTTTACATGAATTTCAACATTACCTGCCCAAAGTTGATCTTTTATTCTTATTTGTGCATTAAAAAAATCAGGTCCCGAATTATGGTTATGGCTACCGGTGCTAATTATTTGGATTTTATTTTTATGGGTAGTTTCTAGTTGTTTTGATATTATCAATTTATTTTTCCAGAGATAATGTAGCAAGTCTTCTTTCACAATGGCCTTATTAAAAGATAAATATATTTATTTTTATGTAAGTTAGTTAATATTGTAATGACAATTAAATTATGAATAATATACTCAAATCCATTTTTGTAAGCGCATTTATAATGTATGCTAGTTTTTCAGTAATACAAAGTAGTATACATTTATTTAGTTATGGGTTTTCCTATCGATATATCGGAAGATTGATCGTTTCATTTACAATTTCTTTTTTATTTATTAAGGCTATGACCCTACATAATACAGCTAGAACAAGTGCTAATTTATGGTTTAGAACTGCTATAATATTTGCTGGATTTTTGATAAGTATAATTGGTGGAGGTATGTATGAAAATGATGGAATTATTGGTTCTTCACCAAGTTTTATATTATTAGTAGGATGGTTGATCTATATTTTTTGGTATTCAAGATTTGATAAAAGAGCTCATAATTTTGAAGTAGGGGCTTATTTACCGGAATTTATATTAGAAGATACAGATAAAAATAAAATTTCATCAAAATCATTTCAAGGCAAGTCAACTATTTTTATGTTTTACAGAGGCAATTGGTGCCCTTTATGTATGGCACAAATAAAAGAAATTGCTAAACAGTATAAAGAATTAGAAAATCGTGGTGTTACGATGGTACTGACAAGTCCTCAACCTCATCATTTTTCTAAATCGTTGGCCAAAAAATACAATGTGAATTTTCAATTTTTAGTAGATGTTGAAAACAAAGTAGCAAAGCAATTAGATATTTTTCATAAAAATGGGCTCCCCTTAGGTATGCAAATGTTTGGCTATAAAAATGATACGGTAATGCCAACAATACTTATTACAGATACAAGTGGTAAAATCATCTTTGCAGATCTAACTGATAATTATAGAGTTAGGCCCGAACCTGAAACTTTTTTCAAAATCTTAGATAATAATTTAATATAAGCTACTCATTTATCAATCTATATATTAAAACGGCTGTTCGTTTAGTTAAATCTTCAATAGTATTCAAATTTACTGTTTCTTGGGGCGTATGGGCTCCGTTACCCATAGTTCCCAGACCATCTAAACAATCTACATATTCTGCTACAAAAGACACATCTGCTGCTCCTCTTTTACCCGGGTCATAAGCTACTATTTCACCTTGATTTAAATCTAAACTTACTTGATTCAATACATTTAACAATGCTGTATTACCTTCTGTTGGTCCCATAGAAGGATAGCTATCTGTAAAACTAATCTCTGCAGAAGTATGTGGTAAATTATTTGCAACAATAGCTCTCATTTTCTCTCTGGTTTTTTCTTTTTGATCTTCAGAAATAAAACGCAATCCACCTTTTACCACTGCTGTTTGAGCGACCACATTACTTTTACCGAATGCAGTTCCTTTACTTAGTGCACTTTCAAAAGTGAGTTGTGTTCCACCCAAGATCACTCCAGGATTAAATGTTAAATATTCTTCCCCTTTAACTTCATTATAAAACTCATTTAAAATTCTCGACATCTCAAATATTGCACCTGCTCCAACTCTTTCATTAAAAATTCCCGAAGAATGCGCTCTTTTCCCTTTTACTTCAACTTTCCACCCTGAAGAACCTCTCCTTGCCACAGTAGCGTAACTAAATCCTGTTGAAGTTTCAAACCCTAATGCAATATCACTTTTCTTAGAAGCTTCAATTAAATCTTTTCTACTTATATCTAAGGGTTTACCTGTACTTTCTTCATCTCCTGTATATGCCACAATTATTTGGGCTTTATTTAACAAGCCACTATCGGTAAGCGCCTTTAATGCATACAATATGATTACATCTCCACCTTTCATATCATTACCTCCTGGTGCATGAGCAATGCTATCATTTACCATTGTAAATTCTTGAAACGGACTATCTTCTTCAAAAACTGTATCTAAATGACCAATCAATAGCAATTTTTTTCCTTTATCCCCACTAATTTCTGCAAATAGATGGCCAGACCTGTTTACTTCAGCCATATCTATCCAAGTTGTTTTAAAACCAATCTGATCATACGCTTCTTTAAAAACCATACCAACTTCTTTTACGCCCTTATGGTTCATTGTTCCGCTATTGATATTTACCACTTTTTTCAAGAAATCAATTGACTCTGGAGTATTAGCAGTTACTCTTTTAACAATTTTCTTTTCAGTTTTTGTTAATTTCTGACTAAAAGATACATTCAGAACTAATAAAAAACTCATTACGATAAGCCTGGTATAAAAGGTGTTTTTCATGTTGCTATCATTTATTTAATTCAACCGATTTCTAAAATTAACTAATCTTATTAATAACATCGTGTTTGGTAATAATTTGATGACTACCATTCTCTAAATCAACCAAAACAGCTTTGTTATCTTTGGTAATTAATTTTGAAATTTCTGCTATTGGTGTATTTTTATGAACTATTGGAAATGCATCTCGCATTACTTCCTTAATTGGTGTCTGGGCTATATTTTTATCTTCAAAATATAATTTAAATATATCGCTTTCATCAACAGACCCAACAAACCCGTTATTATCTTTAACAGGAATTTGAGAGATATCATATTTACGCATTCTATCAATTGCATGAGATATCAACTCCTCCGTTTTGGCACAAATTAAAGGTTTATCTATATGATTTTTAATCAAATCTAGTGCATTCGTAATTTTTTTATCTAAAAAGCCTCTGTCACGCATCCAATCGTCATTAAACATTTTACCTACATAACGGCTTCCATGGTCATGAAATAACACTACCACAACATCGTCCGGGCTAAAATGTTCTTTTAATTGTAATACGCCTTTTATTGCTGAGCCGGCTGAATTTCCAACAAATATTCCTTCTTCTTTGGCTAGTTTACGCGTATAAACCGCACCGTCTTTATCAGTTACCTTGGTAAAACCATCAATGATATTAAAATCAACATTTTTAGGTAATATATCTTCACCAATACCTTCTGTTATATATGGATAGATTTCATTTTCATCGAAAACGCCAGTTTCATGATATTTTTTAAAAACAGAACCATAAGTATCTACTCCCCAAATTTTAATATTTGGATTCTTCTCTTTTAAATATTTACCTACACCCGAAATTGTACCTCCAGTGCCAACACCTACCACAAAATGTGTAATCTTACCATCGGTTTGTTCCCAAATTTCAGGTCCGGTTTGCTCATAATGAGCAATTGAATTTGAGACATTATCATATTGATTTACATACCATGAATTTGGCGTTTCTAGTGACAATCGTTTAGAAACTGAATAATATGAACGTGGATCATCAGGTTCAACATCATTTGGACAAACTACCACCTCAGCACCCACGGCTCTTAAAATATCTATTTTTTCTTTAGATTGTTTATCTCCAATTACACATATTAATTTATAGCCTTTAACAATTGCTGCCAAGGCCAATCCCATACCTGTATTTCCTGAAGTACCTTCAATAATTGTTCCTCCAGGTTTAAGGCGGCCATCAGCTTCAGCATCTTCAACCATTTTAACAGCCATCCTATCTTTAACAGAATTTCCAGGATTAAAAGTTTCTACTTTGGCTAATACCAATGCATTAACATCTTTAGTTATTGTATTTATTTTTACCAAAGGAGTATTACCAATAGTTTCTAATATATTTTTAGCGTATTGCATGTACATAGTTTTCTATTCGCAAAAATAATAAATGTCATTAATAAACCTAGATAAAGCTTAACTAAACATTTTAGGAAAAGTTTCCTCCGTAGACTTGTTTAGTATATTAAGCTTTATAAAGGATCTTAAAAATCCCAAACCGTATCCTAAAAATTGAGTTATAGTTGTGAAAATACTATAGATAGCTACGATTATGCTTTTACTTTGTATCAAAGCACTAACAACAATTAACAAGAAATATATTCCGAAAAGTAGTAAAGGAATTTTTATTCCTAGAAACAGCAAGACTATTGCACTAATCAAACCAATTAAGAAAACGCTTGGAAACCAATAGGTAATTTTAGCTGTATTAGGATGCTGTTTATTTAAAATTGGTCTAGCAGCACCAAAATTAAATGTTTGTTTGTAAAAGCTTTTTAAATTGATTCGACGTTTATGATATACAAATGCATTTTCTAAAAGCTGAGTCTCAAACCCATTTTCCCATAAGCGAAACGTCAAATCTATGTCCTCACCAAAATGTTGACTACCAAATCCTCTTGTACTTTCAAAAGCTATTCTAGACATCCCCATATTAAAGCTTCTGGGTTGAAACTTATTATGTGTACTTTTTTTGCCTCTTATCCCTCCCGTAGTCAAGACTGCCGTCATAGTGAAATTAATAGCTTTTTGCAGTACAGAAAATGAATCATGAGCGGTATCGGGGCCACCAAACGCATCAGTATAATTATTTAACAACGATGTAGCTATTTCGTCCAGATATTGTTTGGGCAAAATACAGTCAGAATCTAATATTATAAAATAATTACCGGAGGCTTTTTGCATGGCGAAATTTCTACTCAATCCCGGGCCTGAGTTTTCTTTATAGAAATAAGCTATATCTAATTGATCTTGATATTTTTTTATACAATCTTCCGATGTTAACTTTGAACCATCATCAACAATAATAATTTCAATTTTTTTTTGATAAGTCTGTTGACTGAGACTTTTTAACAGCTCATCAATTTCTTCTGGGCGATTATAAACCGGAATAATTATGGAAAATTTTAAATCCAAATAGATACAATTAATGTTCAAATATAATTAATCAATTTGTATTATGTAAAAAAAGAAAGCTCTCATCCCGAAAATTCGAGAGAGAGCCTTATATATATAATAAACTTTAATTTCTTAGTTTCTTATCACTTTAAAAGAACCACTTGAATCACCAATAACAACTCTAACAAAATAAGTACCCGATGGTAAATTAGTCATATCTAGTTCTGCATTTAAACCAGATTGAGTGGAACTCTTAATTTCTCTTCCTAAAATAGAATATAGGCTAATTTGATTAATTGATTCATTGGCATTCATTTTCAGCACATTCTCAACCGGATTAGGGTAGTAATAAAATCCTTTAGCTACTATATCGTCAATTGATAATGTAGATGAAGTTACTGCTAGGTTAAATACACCTTCAGGCTTATCATCACTACCACTAGGATATCCAATATTAACATAATATGTAGTGTTAAGTGTAGATGTAATGACAATTGTTTCTAAGGCTCCAGAACCTCCAACATTATTATCACCAACACAAGTAAATGAGCCACAACTTCCTTCATAAACAGCTATTGCCGCGTCCCATGAATCTGGTGTAACTGTTATTGTAATATCCCCTCCATCGCCAGTTATGGTATACCAAACACCATCATTCATGTCTATACAACCAGATGAAGTAATAAATCCAGCATTATTTGTTGCTGTAGTAGCATCATAATTAGCATTGTAAGGCATACTTGTGCCTAAAATTGCTTCTGCATTTGCACAATCATCATTGGCAGGTGGTGTCGTCGCATTCGTTCCAATACAAATATCAAAAGTTGTATTAGCCCCTGAAGCTGAAGAATTTGTAAAAACATTCACAAAATAAGTATTTCCAATTGTTAAGTTGTTTGGCATTCCGGGATTAGTACCTCCACAAAAAATACCAGTCATAGTATTGCAATCACCGGCAACGCCTCCATCAAACACCATGTAGTACAAATTAGTATTAGAACCAGTTATATTTAGTAACTCTATTTTATGAGTAGTATCTGTAGCCACAAATTTATACCAAACATCATCATTGGCGTTTTGAGGTAAACCAGGGCAACCAGATAAACCAGTAGTAGGAGTAGCATCTTCTAAAGAACCTGGAGTTACAACAGTACATAAAAAATTTTGATTTACCGTGACCGTAGCCGCATTAGCACAATCATCATTGGCTGGTGGCGCCACAACATCTATTAAAGAATTAACTTTTACAGGAGCAGCATATAAATGCCCCACTAAAGGGAAGAAAAACAAAATCATTAGACCTAGAGCAGCTTTTCTTTTCATAATTTGAGTAATTTATTGGGTTATTATAATATAGTTAAACGTATTTTTTTGCGAAAAATTATACATTATTGTATACTCTTTCAAAATTATTAGCATTACTATTCTTCATTATCAAAATAATCCATAACTGATTGACTTACACCCATGTTAGAGAATCCTCCATCATGAAATAAGTTTTGCAATGTTACCTTTTTTGTTAAATCAGAAAATAAGCTAATTGTATAGTCTGCACATTCATCTGCAGTAGCATTTCCTAATGGTGACATTTTATCGGCATACGCCAAAAATCCGTCAAAACCTTTTACCCCTTGACCAGCCGTAGTAGGAGTTGGTGATTGTGAAATTGTATTTACTCTCACTTTTCTATCGGTTCCGAAAAAATAACCAAAACTACGTGCAATTGACTCTAAATAAGCCTTATTGTCTGCCATGTCATTATAATCAGGAAAAACACGTTGTGCGGCCATATAAGTCAATGCTACTATAGAACCCCATTCATTCATTGCATTTTCTTTATACAATACATTCATAACTTTATGAAATGATACCGCAGAGACATCCCACCCTTTAGTTGTAAAATCGTAGTTTTGTTCAGTATAATGCTTGCCTTTCCTAACATTAACTGACATACCTATAGAGTGCAAAACAAAATCTAATTTTCCTCCTAAAATTTCTACAGATTTTGTTATTAAATTTTGTAGATCTTCCATTGAAGTAGCATCTGCCGGAATAATCTCTGATCCTGTTTTTTCTGCCAATTCATTGATTGCTCCCATTCTCATGGCTATAGGTGCATTAGTTAATACAAATGTAGCTCCTTCTTCATGTGCTCTTTCCGCTGTTTTCCAAGCAATTGAATTTTGGTCTAATGCTCCAAAAATAATTCCTCTTTTCCCTTTTAATAAATTATACATAATTATGGTTTGTCTATAGTTAGTTAAGCAAAAATATATCAATATTTTATATTCGTTGTTACTATTTTCTAAATTTATTGATCTAATAATTGCTTTGCATGAATTATAGCCGAATCAACAATATTTTTACCACTTAACATTTCGGCCAATTCGTCAACTCTTTCGTCTTCACTAAGTAACTTTATATTGGTTGTGGTTCTATTATTAATCTCATTCTTAAAAACTTTAAAATGAAAATTACCTTTGGCAGCAATCTGCGGTAAATGTGTAATAGCCATTACTTGCATATTCTTACTCATAGATGACATTACCGAAGCTATTCTATTTGAAACTTCACCTGACACTCCTGTATCTATTTCATCAAAAATAATGGTTGGTAAATTTGAATAATTACTTATTATAGCCTTAACTGCAAGCATAATCCTTGACATTTCGCCTCCTGAAGCTATTTTCTTCAAATCTTCAAAATGACTTCCTTTGTTGGTTGCAATTAAAAATTCTAACTCATCTTTTCCGTTTACAAAAAATTCTTCTCTTTTTAATATCTTAATTTTAAAAGAAGTATTAGGCATTTCTAATTCTTTCAATAAATTTTCTAATTGCTTTATAAAAGATGGTATTGCCTTATTTCTATTTTTGCTAATGGTATCTGATAATTTATTTAACTTTTCTTCAACAATTGATATTTCAGATTTTTTTGCCTCGATAATTTCTGAAGCGTTCTCAACCGAACTAACTTTAGCTCCTATTATATCTTGTTGTGCTAAGAGTTCATCAATAGTTGTCACTTGATGCTTTTTGAACAAATCATACAATAATTGTAATCTGTCATTATATTTTTCAATTTCTTGTGGACTATAATCAATAGATTCATTACTATTTTCAAGCTCTTTGACAATGTCAGTAAATTCAATTTGCAAACTATTTATTCTTCCTGATAAAGCTTTATAAGCCTTACTAAAAGATCCTAATTTGGTAATGAGGTTTACATATTTATAAAGTAAACTTTGAATCCCTACATCATCAGCTTCTGCTAATTGTTGAGCTTCAATTAAATTTGATTTTATTTCTTCGATATGATTGAGTTTCTCTAAAGTCTCCTCCAAAAATTGTTGCTCATTAGTTTTAAAATTTGCATCGACCAATTCTTCTAATAAAAAAGAATTATAATCATGCTCATCTGTTGCCTTTTGTTGAGTACTTAAAAGTTCTTGAAGTTTAAAATTTAGCTTTTTATAGATAATCAATCCTTTTTTATAAGAATGCAAATACTTGCTATTTTCAGCAAAGGCATCAATAATAAAAAACTGAAAATTTTTATCTGCCAGTTGCAAGGTTTGATGCTGTGAATGAACATCGATTAGTTTATCACTAAATCTAGTTAGTACGGCTAATGTAGTTGGTGTATCATTGACAAAGGCCCTTGATTTTCCATTAGGTAAAATTTCTCTTCTAATAATTGTCCGTTCTTCAAAATCTAGATCAGATGTTTCAAAAAAGGAATGTAAATCGAACTTTGAAATTAAAAATTCTCCTTCAATAATACACTTTTTTTCTTTATCTTTCAAGCTGGATAGATCTGCTCTTTTTCCTAAAATTAATGCTAAGCCTCCTAAAAGAATTGATTTTCCGGCACCGGTTTCACCCGTAATGGTCGAGAATCCATCATGAAAATTTACGTGTAATTCGTCAATTAAAGCGTAATTCTTTATAGAAAGTGATGTTAACATTGATTGTGGTTTATACCAAACAAAACATTTTGATTGTTCCTAGTAATTATCCGAACAACGAAACATTAATTATTACTTGTTCTTTATAAGGTATTTTCTTTATCAAACTTAATTAAATTGTGATAATTAATGATTGATTAATTCTTAATATTTTCCCACTTTGAATTTAATGTAGGATAAACCTTTAATAACACTTCTTTTAGGTTTACGGTATTGATTCTTGGGCCATCAGAAAAAATATCAACTATTTCGTCAGATTTGGCATCCATAAAAACCCTCAATAAAAAAGCATTAGATCGTCTATTATAAATATTTTGAAGATTCATTAATGCTGATTCAATATTCTTTTTCGCTTCTTTTTTATCATCACTCATCTTATCTATACCGTTAAGATGATAGTCATAAAGCAATGTTCTAAAATTTTCGTAAGTTGCTGATAATATATTTTCATTTAACTGATATCTGGTATTACTTCCATCAATTCTATTCCATCCAGAATATCCTCCTTGCTGCGCTTGATTAACAACATTTTCTGCCAATTTATAATATTTTTCACCTCCTTTAAGAGCAAAAGTATCGGCGTCAATTCCTAAGATGGTATAGGCATAAAAAGTTAAAAGAGATATTAAGTTAGATTCAAAATTAGTCTCATTATAAGTTAAAGGTTCATACTCATTATAGATAATAGTATTTTTGTCGTCTTTATAATTAAATATTGGTGTTTGATATGTTGAATCAAATACTGGTCTAGAAGCCTGCACTTGCATATTCACTTCAAATTCATTTGAAGATATTTGTCTAGTAACAAATATGGTAATAGCGCAATTTATTTTTTCTTGAGGCTTATAATTATCAGTTGTCCATCGTGTATTATTCATATACTCAGTGACAGCATTTTGTAGATTATCGTAAATTCGAGTATTTGAATTTTGCGCTTGATCAGCATTTACAATAACTAAGCAATTCAATTCTTGCGCATTTAATTGAGAAATGATACCAAAAACAAATATGTATAAAAATTTACGCATATACTTTTTTTATTATTTCATTAAAAATGTCTTGTGCTACCTCAGTTTTAGACTTTAAACCAAATTCAACAATATTTTCTTGTTTATCTATTAGTGTAACTTTATTTGTTGCTTTTTTAAAACCAGCTCCTTTATCCTGCAATGAATTCAAAACGATCAAATCTAAATTTTTTCGTTTTAATTTACTTTTTGCATTTTCTAATTCATTATTGGTTTCTAATGCAAAACCTACTAAGTATTGATGTTGTTTTTGCGCACCCAATGAAGCCAAAATATCTTTAGTTTGACTTAACTCAATAGTCAAACTTGCCTCTTTTTTCTTAATCTTTTGTGATTCAAATGACGCAGGTTTAAAATCTGCAACAGCCGCTGCCAAAATAGCTATATCTACCTCTTTATAATACTTATGTGTAGCTTGGTACATATCTTCTGCACTTATCACATCAATCCTTTTAATTAAAGAGTTATTCACCTTTTCATTTGATGGGCCCGTGATCAATAGTACCTCAGCTCCTAATTTAGCCGCTTCTTTTGCCAGTTCAAATCCCATTTTACCAGAAGAGTGATTTCCGATAAATCGCACAGGATCAATGGCCTCATAGGTAGGCCCGGCAGTTAGTAACACTTTCTTTCCTCTCAAAGGTAATTCAGAGATAATATCATTTTCAATAAAAGATAGAATTGTCTCAGGTTCTGCCATTCTTCCTTCACCAATCAACCCACTTGCTAATTCACCGCTTTCTGCAGGAATCATAACATTACCCATACCTTTTAATTTGGCGAGATTTTCTAAAGTTGTTTGGTGCTTATACATGTCTAAATCCATGGCTGGTGCAAAATATACTTTACATTTAGCGGATAAATAGGTGGCTAAAAGTAAATTATCACAAGTGCCATTTGCCATTTTTGACATTGTATTTGCGGTTGCCGGAGCAATTACAAAATAATCTGCCCAAAGTCCTAAATCAACATGATTATTCCATAATTCATTCTCATTATCTTTTTCGTAAAAAGTAGAATGAACAGGATTTTTAGAAAGTGTAGAAAGTGTAAGAGGTGTTACGAAGTCTTTAGAAGCAGGAGTCATAATAACTTGTACGTTGGCCCCTGCTTTTATAAATAATCTTACTAAATAAGCTGTCTTATAAGCAGCAATACCGGCGGTAACGCCGAGAAGGATATTTTTACCGCTTATAACAGACATTATTTAGTATCGTCAGTAGTTTCAGGGTTTCTGCTATAAATTTTACCTTCTAACCATTCTTCAATTGCAATTGCAGTTGATTTAGGTAATTTTTCATAAAAACGAGAAACCTCTATTTGTTCTTTATTTTCAAAAATTTCTTCTAAGCTGTCATTATGTGTAGCAAATTCCTCTAACTTATCAATTAATTCTTTCTTTAAATCTTCATTAATTTGAACAGCTCTTTTTGCCATAATTGAAATAGACTCATAAATATTATCAGTCGGTTCTTCAATTTTAGTTTTGTCGTAAGTAACCGTAGTTAACGGTGCTTCTGAGTTTTTATAATCCATTGGTTTTAAATTTTTCCAGTTCTTCTTTATGTAATTCTAATTCTTTATTTAAGTTTCCTAACAAATCTTCAAATTCTTTTGATCTTTTATTGTTCGGAAATCTTTTGTGCAATTTATTATATGATGCAATTGCATCGTTTAATCTCGTTTCTTTCTTTGTAAAAATACTTCTCATACCTAATTCGTAAGAGGCTAGAAATTTATAAGACAAGGCTTCCTCTCTATAAATCGTCCCAAAATTATCTTCAAGAAAGATATCTAAGGCTACAATTGCAGCAGTGTAATTTTCTGTTTTATAATAGAGTTTAGCATTATCAAAAGCTTTTTTTTCTAACCTATTAGTCAATTCGTCATATAGCTTATTAGCTACATCTAATTTCTCAGAAGAAGGATATTTATCGATAAAACTTTGAAAGGCTGTTAAAGCTTTTTGTGTATCAGCTTGATCTAAACTTGATTTAGGCGAAGCAAGATAATAACTATGGGCTACCAAATAAGAGGCCTCTTCTAACTTTGAGCTATTAGGGTAATTACCTATAAACCTATTAAAGTAATACGATGCTAATTTATAATTATTGGTTTTATAGTTAGCTTCGGCTACCATATACTGTATGCGTTCCAACTGGGGTTTACGCTGATATTTAGGTATTATTTTTTCAAACAATTGAATTGCTTTGTTATACTTACCCCCCTCATACAATTCAGTTGCCATTTTATATTGATCTTCAGTAGTACCTTTGTTCAATACTTTTTGATACTCGCTGCAAGCAGTAAATAACACAACAACTAAAAATAAAACACTTAGTTTTTTCATTTTTCGCATTTTGCAAAATTACTTATTAAAAACGGATTAATAAAACTATTTTTTTCTAAAATTCACTTCATACTTTTTTAAACAAAACTCAACATAGCTTTTGAGATTAGTTTTCGATTAAATTACAAAGAAGAAAGTGGCAAAAATAAGGCTACTTTTAATAGGTTTGTTTGAAAGATTATTAAAACTTTGTTAATAATTTTAGCCTTACAAAATGTGAAAATATGTTTTAATAATTATTAATAAAGTCATCTATTTTGCCCTGTAATTGTTGAGTTGCTTCTACCAATGGCAATCTAACATAAGGCTCACAAATATTTAATTTTTTAAGTAATCCTTTAATACCAGCAGGATTACCTTCTTCAAATATAAAGTCAATTGCATTCATCGACTTAAAGTGCAGGGCTGTAGCCTCTTTTGCATTATTATTTAAGGCAAAACGAATCATATCAGAAAAATCTTTTGGTAAACCTTGTCCAATAACAGAAATAACCCCAGCACCTCCGGTCAAGGTTATTGGTAACGCCATCATATCGTCGCCTGAAATCACTAAAAAATCTTCCGGTTTATTTTGCAACAGACGTAAAGCTTGATCCATATTCCCTGCTGCTTCTTTTACCGCTATTATATTAGAAAAATCAGATGCTAAACGAATAACTGTTTCAGGCTCCATGTTTTGAGCAGTTCTACCCGGAACATTATATAATATAATTGGTTTCGGGCTAACTTTGGCAATTGCTTTAAAATGCTGATACAGTCCTTCTTGTGAAGGTTTATTATAATAGGGCGACACAGATAAAATAGCATCAAATGCTGATAAATCGGTTTGTTGTATCTCGTTCAATACGGTTGCGGTATTATTACCTCCTATTCCTATTACCAATGGCAATCTACCATTATTTATTTCGATTATTTTAGTTTTTATATGTTCTTTTTCTTCAACTGTTAAGGTGGCGGGTTCACCGGTTGTACCAAGAACAACTAAATAATCTATACCATTGTCAATTTGATAATTCACAAGTTTTTCTAAGGCTTCATAATCAACACTTTTATCATTTTTAAATGGAGTAATAAGTGCAACACCCGTTCCAAGAAATTGTTTCACAAGTTTAAAATTTTGTAATTTGTTTATACTACATTAATTATTCTATTAATTTTAATATCTGTAAATATTTTGCCAGTTCATCATTAAAAACATCAATTTTATTACCATCTATTTCAATCATAAAATCGTAAAGATCGTGCAGTTGTTCGTCAGCAAATCCAACTTTAAATTTAGCTTTTGATCGCATAGCTACAATTGTTGCAAAAATACTATCATGGCTACAATAATTGATTAGTAAATCATAATTAGTACCAATAAATCCGGTAACATTGCTCGATTTTAATTTTCCATACATTCCAAAATCTTTTTCAGAAAATGTATTATAATGTTGCGTAACAAAATCGTCTTTTAAATTTTCAAAAATGATAATTTCAAATTTTTTATGAGGCATATTCAACTTTTGACTCAAATTTCTTGAAATATCATAACTTCCAAACAATCTAGAATCAGCCAAAACACCTATAGTTTCAATCGTTTCAGGTATGCTCCCACTCTTTTTTTTTAGCTTCTTTAATTGCTTCTCATAAAATTGAAAGGCAGTCTTTTTCTTTAATCCGGTAAAATTCATTTATTTTTACAATTGGTGTGTAAATTTAGTCAAATGGATGTAATTAAATTACATCAACAAATAAATTGAACGAAAAATAATTATATGTTATTATTTCAACAGCCATATATATTTTTTAATATTTGTGATATCCTTTAATTGTAACCATCAAAAGCACCCTACTAATTCGATCGATAAAATGGAAATAAAAACTAGAAAGGCAACATTAAAAGATTTAGATTTTCTACTCAATTTTGAGCAACAATTGATCGCTGTTGAACGACCAATGGATCCTTCATTAGAACAGCATAAAAAAATAAATTATTATGATATTGCTGCATTCATAGCTTCAGATATTGCCGAAGTTTTCGTTGCAACCATTTCTGATGAGATAGTTGGTTGTGGTTATGGATTGATCAAACAAAATGATAGTAAATTTTCTCAAAAAGAACACGGTTATATTGGCTTTATATATGTAGAAGAAAAATACAGAGGTAACCGAATTAGTAATGATATTTTTGATGTCATTTTTGAATGGTTTAGAGCAAAAAATATTACTGAAGTAAGATTAACTGTTTATGAAGAAAATCCATATGCCATTAAAGCTTATGAGAAAATTGGTTTCAAGAAAAACTTAATAGAAATGTTACATTATTTAGACTAATATGGCCGACTATATTATCAAAACCGAGAGGCTTGGACTCAGAAATTGGCAAGAGAAAGATATTGAACCAGCAACAATAATGAATGCTGATAAAGCTGTTCGAGAATTTTTTCCAAATACCATGAATCAACTCGAAACTGAAGATTTTATCAAAAGAATGCAAGCTCATTTTGCAACACACGGTTATTGTTATTTTGCGGTTGATGAATTGTCAAGCCAAGAATTTATTGGTTTTATAGGACTTTCTTATCAAACTTTTAAAAGTAAGTTTACACCATGTGTTGATATAGGCTGGCGATTGTTACAACATAAATGGGCTAAAGGTTACGCCACCGAGGGAGCCATGGCCTGTTTAAATTTTGCTTTTAAAACATTAAATTTAAGCGAAGTTTATGCCATTGCACCAGTGATGAATTTAAAATCGCAACATGTCATGCAAAAACTAGGCATGCATAAATATATGCAATTTATTCATCCCAAAATTGATAAAAATAATGACTTAAAAAATTGTGTAGCTTATAGAATTTCAAACCAGAGTCCGACCTAAGATTTGTTTACAGAACCTGACTCAATTCTTTTAATTTTTCAGCATTTTCGGCGAGCTTGAGTTCTTCAACAATCTTGTGGATATCGCCATTTATGATATTACTTAAATCATACAATGTCAGCCCTATTCTATGTTCTGTTACACGGCCTTGTGGATAGTTATAAGTTCTAATTTTAGCAGATCTATCACCACTTGCAACCAATGAATTTCTTTTAGCCGAATCTTCTGCCAGTTTTTTCTCTAATTCTTGTTCATACAAACGAGAACGAAGCACTTTCATAGCTTTGTCTTTATTTTTATGTTGCGATTTCTGATCTTGACATTGGGCAACCAATCCTGTTGGAACGTGTGTTAAGCGAACTGCTGAGTATGTGGTGTTAACCGACTGCCCTCCAGGACCTGAAGAACAAAAATAATCAACGCGGATATCACTTTGTTTAAGATCAACATCAAACTCTTCAGCTTCGGGTAAAACCATTACTGTAGCGGCTGACGTATGCACACGACCTTGTGTTTCGGTCTGCGGTACGCGTTGAACACGGTGTACGCCAGATTCAAATTTCATATCTCCATAAACATCAGCGCCTGAAACACTAAAAATTATCTCTTTAAATCCACCTGAAGTTCCTTCACTTATATCTTCAACTTCTGTTTTCCAACCTTTATCTGAACAATATTTAGTGTACATTCTATATAGATCTCCTGCAAAAATACTCGCTTCATCACCACCTGTTCCGGCTCTAATTTCAACAATTACATTTTTGGCATCTTCAGGATCTTTAGGAATCAATAAAAACTTAATTTCTTCCTCTAATACTGGTATTTTTTCTGAAGCTTCGGCTAGCTCTAATTGAGCCATTTCAACCATTTCTGCATCAGATCCATCTTTAATAATCTCTTTGGCTTCGTTAATATTATCAAGTACTTTTTTATATTCGTCTCTTTTATCAACAACTATTTTTAAGTCTTTATACTCCTTATTTAATTTTACATAACGCTTTTGATCCATAATAATATCCGGCTGAATTATCAAATCAGATACCTCATCAAAGCGTTGTTTAAATATATTCAATCTATCTAACATCTACTATTTTTTTTAACGAATTTATAGTTCTTTTTTCTTTAACTCTTAAATAGTTATTACTATAAATTCGATGCAAATTTAATCAATTTTTATGGTTTTATAATTGAGCTTAGTATTAATAATACTTTTTATTTATAATGTATCTAAATTAATTAGTCAATTTTTAAATTGTTATAAAAGTTACAATTAAAGAATATTTATCACTTACATTTGTTTGATAATTCTTAAAAAATATCAAAAATGAAAAAATTACTATTAATCTTTGGGGTTCTAGCTTTTACTTTTGCCAGTTGTGGTGATAAAAAGAAAGAAGAAGTAAAGAAAGATATTGAACCTGTAAAAGAAGAGGTGAAAGTTGAAGAAACTACTAGTACCGATGGGAAAGATCAACAAATTGCAATGGGTGAGAAACTGTTTACAGAAAAAACATGTGTTGCATGCCACGTATTAGACGCTAAAGTAATTGGTCCTTCAATTAAAGATATAGTGAAAATATATGATGAAAAAAGTGGTAACATCGTTAAATTTTTAAAAGGAAACAGTGATGCAATTGTTGATACTGATCCTGGACAAGTTGCTATAATGAAAGCTAACTTAGACGGATTTGTTAAAGATATGACTCCTGAAGAATTACAAGCGGTAGCTGCTTATATGCGCAACGCGGCAAAATAAATTCACTCAAATAGTTTTATACAAAAAGCATCCGCCTAAGGCGGATGTTTTTTTATTTTACTATTCTTTAGAAGATTTACCAGCTAAAGAGGCCACTTGCAACTCTAACCTTTTAAGTTCTCTTAAAATAGCGTTTTTATCCATTTGCATCCAAATAAATAGTTTTATCATCGCTATAGAAGTCCAACAAATGAATCCGGCAGAAGCCCATTTGATTAATTCATTTGTTATATCGGTATTCAAAAATTGAATAACACAATATATTGAAAATGCAAACATTACAATATTAACAATATTCATTATTACAATAAGCCAACTATGCTTAGATTGAAAGAGTCCGCCAAGCATTTGTAATAAAGATTGTTCGTCTAACTCATCATAAAATTTAGCTTCTTCATTAGTCAATGTTTCCTTTATTATTTGATCTATTTCATCATTATTTGTTTTCATAATTTTAATTTTTTAATATTTATTTTAATTTTTCTCTAGCATAAAATAATCTAGACTTAACAGTTCCTTTTGAAATATTTAAGATGTTACTTATGTCTAGTATTGAACAATCTTCAACATAAAACAACCTCATTATAATTTGTTGATTTTCAGGTAATTTTTTAATCGCCCTTAAAATATTCTCCCTATGATCATCATTCGTATTATAAGTATTATCTGTATCATTATTTTCTTGCGAATCTTTATAATAGGTATGCAATTTTTCTTTATTTCTCTTATTTTTTCTTGTCCAATCTATTACTTTTCTGTTAACTATAGTTAACGCCCAATTACCAAAGCTATTTGCCTCTTTTAAGCTGTATATTTTTTTTAATAATGACGTTCCAACTGTCTTGGGCAATATCCTTAGCTGCATCTCTATCTTTTGTATAAAAAAATGCTTGATTACACAATTTAGTATGCCAACGTTTTACTAATATTGAAAATGCTTTTTTATCACCATTTTGACATTGCAGTACTAATAATCCATCAAATACTTTTTCTGGGTTGTTCATGTTTGGTTTCTACTATAAAGACGTACATATTTAAAAAAGGTTCAATTTATTGAAGAGAATTTTAAGCGTTTTTTAAATATAACCCAAATAAATGATACTTATATTTACTGCTATTGTTATTTTTGCCGAATGTCAAGAAAAAAGAGAAATCAAATTTTTGAGAATATAAAAGTAATCGATGCCGGTGCTAAAGGAAAGTCGATCGCGAAAGCACCAGACGGGAAAGTAATTTTTTTATCAAACGCTGTTCCTGATGACATAATTGACGTTCAAATTTTTAAGAAACGAAAAGCATATTACGAGGGTAAAGCCATTAATTTTAAAAAATTATCTAAAAAACGTACAACGCCTGTATGTGAGCACTTTGAAGTTTGTGGTGGTTGTAAATGGCAACATATGAAATATGAGGATCAATTATTTTATAAAGAAAAGGAGGTTGTCAATAATTTAACAAGGATTGGCCATTTAGAATTGCCTGAGATCACGCCAATTTTAGGCTCAAAAAAACAATATTTCTATAGAAATAAAATGGAATTTTCTTTTTCTAACAGCCGATGGTTAACTCAAGAGGAAATTAACTCAGATAAAGAAATTGACAATAGAAATGCCTTAGGTTTTCATATTGCCGGTATGTGGGATAAAATTTTAGACATTCATAAATGTCATTTACAAGAAGACCCATCAAATGCTATTAGAAATGCCATTAAGGAATTTGCTATTAAAAATGAGCTGTCGTTCTTTAATCCCAGAAAGCAAAATGGATTATTACGAACCATGATGATACGCATAAGCTCTAAAGGTGAGATAATGTTGGTCATCCAATTTTTTGAAAACGATCGTACCAAGAGAGAGTTGCTATTAAATTTTATTGCCGAAAAATTTCCTGAGATCACCTCTTTACAATATATCATCAATCAGAAAGCAAATGATACTATTTATGATCAGGATATAATTCTATTTAAAGGACGTGATCATATTTTTGAAGAAATGGAAGGGTTACAATTTAAACTCAATGCAAAATCTTTTTATCAAACCAATTCTGATCAGGCTTATCAATTATAT
>Ga0209633_10000899_pt1 | contig 32686 bp, 28 predicted proteins | sample Cruoilmetagenom1_FD_187290 | JGI IMG/M metagenome (GOLD analysis project Ga0209633, IMG submission 187290) | Oil polluted marine microbial communities from Coal Oil Point, Santa Barbara, California, USA - Sample 1 (SPAdes) (version 2) | ecosystem: Environmental > Aquatic > Marine > Oil seeps ... | reverse complement strand
AGGTATTTTTTCTTTAAGCTCACTGAGTACTGCTATTTTAATTTTTACTGGTTCTGGATTCATATAATTTGATTAATTTGTGAGAAATAAGACATCGTGTACAATTTATAAAAACAATAGCAAATTATAAAGTTTTTTAGGGTCTACTACCATTAACTTAAGCTTGGGTTTATAAAGAGCTCCTAGAATTACTCCTTTTAACCAGTTTATTAAACTACCACCTAACATAGCTGGAATATCTATTTTTATTTAATTAAATATCGTTGAGTAAATTTATAATTGATATAATTTGAAAAATGACGTATATACGATACTATTAATTTTTTTTGAATATTTAGAGCCCTCTTTGTCTTATTGAAAACAAATTAAAAATTAAACAGAGGTAAAATTCCGACATGAAAATGACTGTAACGTTAGTTCTCATAATTCTTTACTTTACAATTCTATCTTGTGATTTTACAAAAGAGCAGGATTCAAAATCCAAATATGAAAACATTGTAACTAAATACACAGAAATTAAACAAATAGAATCATCAGAGATAGATGATACTTTTCATGTTTTTATAAGATTACCGAAATATTATCGCTCTTCCGAAAAAAGATATCCTGTACTATATTTGTTAGATGGTGATATTTCCTTTAATATGACAACAAGTGTTGTGAGATACCTTCAATTTGGTAAAGATATTCCCGATTTAATTATTGTGGCTCCGGCATATGGAACTCTTTTAAATGACAACGAAATAAATTATAGAGAACGTGATTATACTATATCTGATGTAGAAAGATTCTCTGAAAGTAATGGTGGAGATAAGTATCTAGCATTCCTAAAAAAAGAGCTCATTCCTTTAATTGATTCAACATACAGAACAAATAATAAAAGAATAATAAATGGATATTCACTTGGAGGATTATTTACAATTAATATTCTTCTTACAGAAAACGATCTATTTGATAGTTACATTGCAGGAAGTCCGTTTTTGATAAATGATATAACCGAGTTGATGGTATTGGCAAAAAATCATTCCTTTTCGGATAAAAATAAACAACTATTCATAAGTGTTGGTGAGCTAGAAGATAACAATAGATACAAAATTCATATAAATAAACTGCTTCAAGAGCTTTCAAAAAAAGAAGGATTAAACGTAAAATTCACTGAATTTAAAGATGGTACGCATTTTACTTGTCCGCCAGAAGCTCTTGCTTACGGATTAAAAAATATTTTTAGCTTTGATCAAGTTAAGGAACAATAAGTTCTTCTCTTTGTAAAAAGACCAAACGTCAAATTAAGTGAGCTTAATAATGTTTTCTACAAAAAAATTATTAATACTTTTAATTGCAGCAGCACTTATCTTAGCATTTGCATTTTCAAATAATCCTGAAGAAAAAGAGGAAATAAATAAAATGGATACAGACTCAAACCTTGAAATTGCAACTTTCGGAAACGGATGTTTTTGGTGCACTGAGGCAATATTTGAGAAGTTAAAGGGTGTTCAATCTGCTGTTTCAGGTTATTCGGGTGGTTCAAAAATAAATCCTACTTACAAAGAAGTTTGTAGTGGAGAAACCGGACACGCTGAGGTACTAAAAATTACTTTTGATCCCAAAATTATTAGCTACAGTGAGCTGCTCGAGGTTTTTTGGAAAACACATGATCCAACAACCTTAAATAGACAAGGAAATGATGTTGGCACTCAATATAGATCTGTCGTTTTTTACCACTCGGAGGAACAAAAAAAATTAGCTGAAAAATATAAATTGAAATTGGAGGAAGCTAAAATCTTTGATGATCATATAGTAACTGAAATTACAAAATTTGAAAAATTCTATTCAGCTGAAAACTATCATCAGGATTATTACGAACAGAATAAAAGTCAGCCCTATTGTAGTTTTGTTATAACACCGAAAGTGGAAAAATTTAAGGAAGTTTTTAAAGAAAAACTAAAGTGAAAAAAATTAATTGTTTAATTCTATCTTAAAGGTTGTTCCAACATTTTTTTTACTGGAAAATGTTAATTTAGCATTGTTTAACTTCGCATATTTCATAACTAATGCAAGCCCCAAACCGGCACCATCATATTTTCTAGTGTATCCTTGCTCCTCTTGAGTAAAGGGATCAAAAATCTTTTTCTGAAATTCTTCAGACATCCCAATACCTGTATCAGCTACTTCAATAATTGTTAAAGGTTTTGAATTTTTTGTTAATTTAATATCAATTTTACCTTTCTGAGTATACTTTATAGCATTATCAATCAAGTTAGCAACCATTTGAGTAATTGTATACTGGTCAACATTTATAATACATTCATCCGGATCTAAAATTAAATTTAGTTTTAAGTTTTTTTTCTCTGCCAAACATTTAAACTCAGTATAGAGATCAGACAAAATATTACAAACATTTAAACTCTTTACATTTAACTCAAAACTTCCTGTTTGCAATTGTGACATATTTAAAATCGAATCAATCGTTCTTATTAATCTGTGACTGCTATTTTCTATTATTGAAAAGCCATCTTTTAACGAACCATCAATTTTATCATAAACATCCTCTCTCAATAAGCTTGTATAACTAAGAATAGAATTAAGTGGGGTTCTAATTTCATGCGACATCTGGGCTAGAAATTCTGATTTTAGTCTGTCTGCTTTTTCTGCTGCATCTTTAGCTAGTCTTAATTCTTTTTCAGATTTTAATAATTTGGATTCATACTTAATTCTTTCCTGTATTCTTTCTTCAAGATCTCTATTAGTTTTATTCATCCTTCCAATTCTATATAAGTAGAATATCAGGATTAATCCTAATAGAATTGCAACAAATACTAATTGTACCCAAATTTTTCTCCATAATGGTGCAATTAACTCAAAGTTTAATATTGCTGTTTTAGTGCTCCAAACTCCATTATTATTTGATGCTTTTACTTCAAAAATATATTCACCATAGGATAAATTTGTTAAATATGTTTTTGCTTCAGTTGAGGGTTTAGACCAATTGCCGTTTCCTAATTTATATGAATATTTTACTTTGCCAGGGTTCGTTAAGCTAATGCCAACATATTCAATCGTTAAGTTTTTATGATCATAAGGAAGCAGCAATTGACTTTCTTTCAATCTGTTTATTTCATTTTCATCAATGTGTTTTTCAATAAACTGACTGTCGATAATTCTAAGGTCTGTAATCTTTATTGTTGGGGGAGTAGTGTTCTCTTTAATTTGTCTTGGATCAAACATTACCAGCCCACCGATTGTACTAACTATTATGTTATTATCACTATCATTTAGCATTCCGTTTTGGTAACCTTCTACACCTGGAGCACCATCCATTAAGTCATATGAAAGAATATTTTTGACCCCTGTTTTATGATAATTGCTAACATCAAATCTATTTATTCCACTATTTGTAGATATCCAAAGACAACCGTCATCATCAAATGTTGTGGCCATTATTGATTCGTTGTTTAATCCGTGCTTAACCGAAACAGTATCAAATTCAGGATTATTAATATTCAGTACATTGAATCCAAACAAACCGCCTTCATAGCTACCTCCCCAAATATATCCATTCGAATCTTCTATAATATTTAAAAACGAATATTCTTGGGACCATTCAAATCCAAGTGGAGTAAACATAGAATCATTGGTTATAATCTTTAATCCATAATTTGTTGCAGCCCACAATTTTTCTTGCGAATCTATTAAGTAATAAAATATAATAGATGTTTCCGATGAATTACTTGATTTTTTATGGAAAGATTTTCCATCAAATTCAATTGTCCCATCATAGAAAGTACCAAATTTTAGATTTCCTTTTTTATCTTGGATTATGTTCAGTGTAGGACCAGTTACGTTTGTATAACTTATTGAACTTTTTTGGAAATTATTATTCGAGTATTTATAGATGCCATTTTCGGTAGTTATCCATGTATTGTTCTTTTGATCTATAAATAAGGTCGAAACTCCTTTAACATTTATATCACCAAATCTAATTTTAGAAAATTTTCCGTTTTTAAATGATATTACCCCTTGTAATTCAGAGCCAAGCCAATATTCATTTTTTGATCTTTCAACAATTGTCCAGGCATCTATAGGTTTCTTATTTGCTTCTTTATAAATTCTAAATGACAAATCATTTAACTTAAATAATCCTTCATCAGTACCAATCCAAATATTTCTTTCTAAATCTTCCGTAATTGACCATGCTTTATAGTCAGTAAAAGCTTGCTCTTTTATACATTTAATAAATTTACCTTGTGATAGAATTGTAAGGCCTTCATCAGTAGCCATCCAAAGTTTTTTACCTGAATCTATATATGTGTCCCAAATCGTATTGTGCGTTATTCCATCTTTGGTTGTAAAAACTTTAAGTTCATTCTTAAACAATTTGTATAAGCCCGCATCTGTTCCAAACCAAATCGTTCCATCATCAGCCTCAGAAAACGAATTAACTATGTTTTTTGCAGAAAATCCTTTTTGTTTTTCAAAACTATTGTTTTTTTCATTGTGAACTATTAGGTGGTTTTTGGTGCTTATCCAGATTTTTCCAAAAGAATCAACAAAAAGCGCTATTATATCGGTATTTTTTACTAATTCATTTTTTATAATTTCTATTTTGCCATTATAATGCTTTGCCAATCCTTCACTGGTGCCAATCCATATTGTATTATTATCAACAGCAAGAGACCAAATTAATTCTGAGGGAAGCCCGTCTTTTTTGTAATAGTTTTTAAAATTTAATCCATCAAAGAATGATAATCCCTTTTCAGTACCAATCCAAAGTTTATCATTTTTATTAACTAAACTATATATATTACTATTTACCAGACCATGGGTGGTATTAATGGTAGTAAATTTTTGGCCATCATAAACATTGAATCCCCCACCATATGTAGCAATTATTAATCGCCCATCATTGTAGGAGTTTAATTTCGAAATTTGGGATAATACTAACCCATCTTTTACATTGTACTTAATAAAGTTGTATTGTTGAGCAACTATATTGGTAAATAAGACAATTAGTATAAGAAAAGTTTTAATACTCAATTTAAGCCATTATTATTATACCGGAACAATATCATCGAATATTATAATTTCTCTTTTACATAGATCTGGCAGAAATTAAAATAATTACGAAAGAAATAAAAAAAATAATTTTCAGAAGTTAGCCTTCTATATATCATATAATGCATCTTTTAGTCGATAATATAAATAATTTATTGTAAGTAATGGGAAGCAAGATAAAAATTATAATAAATAAATTTATCCTTTTACTATGGGATGACAGATTTAAGTTTGAGTCGGATCTAGACGTCTCTCGCAAACTTATGATGTTAAATTATGTTGTTTTAGCTTGTGTAATTTTTCTGGTTCCTTTTGGCATTATCTCGCTGAGTAATGGTGATTATCTTGTTGGTTTCTTAGATTTATTTGCCACACTAATTATTTCAATAGCAATTTATTATTATAAAAAAACATTAAACTACGCATTTCTTACATATGTTTTAATATTCGTTTTAGGCTTTCTGTTTTTATTTCTACTTTTTTCTGCCGGTGTTGATTATTCAGGTCCATTATGGTCATATATATTTCCTGTCTCAGTAATGTTTATGGTAGGAAGAAAAATAGGCAGATATTTTTGTGTTGGGTATTTACTAATTGTTTTAGGCTTTTTCTTTTCTACTTTAGCACCGGACACATACTCTTTTCTATTTAAATTGCGCTTTGTTGGCTCATTTGCAGCAGCAGCAATAATCTCATATTATGTAGAGTTTATTAGAGAAGTAATGCAAAATTCATTGTATGAAAAAAACACTCATTTAAAGAACTCGTTAAATAAATTAGAACAGCACGAGAAAAAATTAATCGGCAAAGAATTACATTATAGAACATTATTCGAGTCATCTAATGATGCATTATTTTTAATGACTGATAACTTGTTCATTGAATGCAATCCTAAAACTTTAGAAATTTTTGGATGCAAGAAAGAAGATATAATTAATAAATCTCCTGTTAGGTTTTCTCCTGAATTTCAACCAGATGGACAATTATCTTCCGTAAAAGCTATGGAAAAAATAAATTCTGTTTTAAATGGTGCTTCACAATCATTCGAATGGGTTCATTGCAAACTTGATAACACAGAATTTTTTGCAGAAGTTAATCTTAATTTAATAGAATTTGAAAATAAAAAATTAATTCAAGCAAGCGTTAGAGATATTTCCAAACGAAAATTAGCAGAAGAAAAATTGCGAATGGCAAAGGAACTGGCTGAAAAATCTGTTAGATTAAAATCTGATTTTCTTGCTCAAATGTCCCACGAAATTAGGACACCAATCAATACCATAATGAACTATACGGCACTCTTAAAAATGGAGTTTGGAGACGTTGTAAGTAAGGATAACTCAGGCAGTTTTACTTCAATACAGAATGCAGCAATCAGATTACTAAGAACAATTGACTTAATATTAAATATTTCGGATTTAGAGGCTGGAACTTATGAGCCCAAATTTGAAAATAACGACTTATCCGAACATATAATAATCCCCGTTGTTAATGAATTTAGACAAGCTGCGGAAAACAAAAACCTTCAATTAACATTTCATAACAACATCCAGGATAAATCCAAAACTATACTCGATAATTACACTCTTTACCAAACTATAGCCAATTTGGTAGATAATGCAATAAAATATACAGAAAAGGGGGAAATTACGGTCTTTCTTGACAGGCTGGAAAATGATTACATTATTATTATTAAAGATACTGGAGTAGGTATTAGTAAAGAATATATTCCTTGTTTATTTGATAAATTTTCTCAAGAAGAGGTGGGATATACTCGCCGTTACGAGGGCAGTGGCTTGGGTTTAGCTTTAGTAAAAAAATACTGCGAAATTAATTCTATAAAAATTTGTGTTGAAAGCGAAAAAGGAAAAGGAACTAATTTTACTTTAACAATTCCAATAAGATCAAAAGAATAATTTTTTAAATAGTTATAAAAAATCTTTTGCACTTATACAAAAAGCTAAAATTTTGTCTTGAAGTATAATTTTATTAACCTTTTTCAAGAATTTAATCATGAAAAATATACTTTTATTTATTGTTGCCTTTTTTTCAATAAATGCACAAGAGAATAATACAGCTGAATGTAAATGTTGTACCGAAAATCATACGCAATTTGATTTTTGGATTGGTGAGTGGACAGTTTATGATACTCTGGATAATATGGTTGGATCAAATACAATTACAAAATCCTATGAAAATTGTTTAATTGAAGAAAGTTGGATTTCAAAAGGAAAAAACAGGGGAACTAGTTACAATTATTATGATCCAAAAGATAGTACTTGGAATCAATTGTGGATTGATAATCAAGGTACAATATTAAAATTAAAGGGCTCCTTTTTAAATAATAGGATGGTGCTTAAGAGTGAATTAAAAAAAGGACAAAAAGTTGATTGGTACTATGATAGAATTACATGGCAGGAAATTAATGATGGAACCGTAAAACAAACTTGGGAAATCTTTGATAAAAATAATAACCTTTTAACAACTCTTTTTACGGGAATTTATAAAAAAAAGAATTAGTATCTATTTAAATTCAACCTCAATAAAATCATTAAGGGAATTGTATACAACAGCTCCTGTTTTTTTCAATATTTCTTTTGTTTGATGACCCCCGGCAATTAATCTGCAATCTGCTCCAACAGAATTTGCAACCTCATAATCATGAACCGTATCTCCAATCAAAAGAGTTTCACCTTGTCCGTTACCTAAAATTGACATTAGTTTTTGTGCCAAATGCACTTTACCCGTAGCATAAATATTATCCAAACCGACAATATGCTCCAAATATTTGTCAAGTTCATATTTGTGAATCATATCATCAAGATTATCTTGCTTGTAAGCTGATAGAACTGATTGTTTAATCCCAATGCCATTAAGTTTCTTCATTGCTGGAACTAGATCATTATGAAGGGAGCACTCATATTTTCTTTCTTCATATTCATCCATCCATTCTTTTCCAACAACTTCAAAAGATTCTTTCGAAAAATCAAAACCGGCAGCTATATAGTAATCTTTAACGGGAATTGTAAATATTGATTTATATTTATCTACAGTCATTAATGGAATATTTTTTTTTCTAAACAAATTATTTCCAACATCTACACAAAGGTCTAAATCATTTAGCATTGTCCCATTCCAATCCCAGATAACATGTTTATATTTTTTAATCATATTTCTCACAGCTTTATTTTTACGTGAAGACTATAATAAATTTTTTATAATTAGAGGCAAACATACAGGAAAAAAATGAAAGAAAAATTATTTCTCATAATACTTTCAATTATTAGTCTATAATTAATAGTCTCCGGTTTTCGATGATTATCTTATAAATTAATAAAAAGTTGTAAGAATTTGAGTTTCATCAGAAGCATATTCAATAAAATATTTAATTGGGGTTTTCTTGATTTACAGGACTCTAATAAGGATTCAAAACAAGTTAATGTAAAACTTAATCCTTTTTCGTTAAAGTTTCCAGAACCGATAGAATCTGACTACCTTAAGTTCTATTATAAAAATTCCGTTTTACAAATTAATATATCAACAATAGCAGGCGCTCTTTTATTTTCTTCCTTTTTCCTATTCGATTTATTTTTGGTCCCGGAACTTTTCTTAACATTTTTCCTTTTGCGTGTTGTTTTAGGTAGTCTAATTATTACTACTTTCGTAATTAGTATCAATAAAATAAAAAATAAAAAAGCTTCCCAACCTTTATTAAGCTTAGCAATTATTCTGATAGCTGCAATTAATATTTCCTTTATTGTATTAGCTTACCCTAAATTAAATTCAACTTATTATATAGGAATTATTTTAATCTATTTTTGGAGTTATACATTTTTAAAACTTAGATATATATGGGCAGCCATATCGGGATTAAGCATTTTCTTTTTATACCAACTTACTGTCTTATTTTTCATACCGTTAAAACCTGAACTATATCTAATCAGTTCTTCCTACTTATTTGCATCAAATTTGGCCGGAATTGGAATCGCTTATACTTTGGAATATTATTCACGAAATAATTTCTTTAATAACTTAAAAATAAAAATATCTCAAGACGTTAATGTTAGTTTAACTCAAAAAATCGCTCAAAGTGATAAAGCGATTGGGCTCGCTGAAGAAAAACTAAAAATAGGAAACAAAGCTTTAGAATCCACTGCAAATAGTGTAATCATTCTAAATAGAGATGGTACAATAATTTGGAGTAATAGTGCTTTTTCCCAATTAACCGGTTATGATCCGGAAGAAATTATTGGTAAAAATCCCCGGTTTTTACAATCTGGAAAACATGACAAGATTTTTTATAAAAACTTGTGGTCAACTATTTTAAGGGGACAAGTTTGGTCGGGAGAAATTATTAACAAAAAGAAAAATGGCGATCTATATTATGAGGAAATGGTCATCACCCCCGTTGTTGATAATACATCTGATAAAATCACACATTTTATTGCAATTAAGCAAGATATTTCTCTTAGAAAATCTATGGAACACGAGTTATTCGAAAGCGAAAAAAGGCTTAGAAACTTGTTTGAAAATGCTACTGTAGGTATTTACAGATGTACCTTAGATGGTGAAATTTTAATGGCTAACAATGCTCTTGTTAAAATGTTAGGTTTTGAGTCACTAGAAGATCTTAAACAACGTGGTGCTACAAAGGCAGGTTATTTGGATCCTTCAAAAAGAGATGAGTTTGTAAGGTTAATTAAAGAGTCTGGTTCAATAATTGGACTTGAATCGGATTGGCAAAAAAGAGATGGTTCCATAATACATGTCCGTGAAAGTGCAAGGCTGGATGTTGACGAATCAAATCAAACAATTTTCGAAGGAACCATTGAAGATATTACATTAAATAAACTCGCCGAAGGAGAATTGCGAGAATCGAGAGAAAGGCTTCAGACCGTATTTGATAACATGTATGATGCTATATTTATTCACGATTTGAATGGAAAAATATTTGATGTAAATAATAAAGTATTAGACTTATTTAATATAAGTGTTGATGAAGCCCTAAAAATGTCAATCCAAGATCTCTTTAGTAAAAGTAGCTCTAGAGAACTTGCCTCAAAATATTGGACACATGTAATAAATAAAGGAAAAACATATAAGTTTGAGTGGAAAGCTATTCGCCCTATGGATAAATATGTTTTCGACGTAGAAATATTTTTATCAAAAATAACATTGGGTAATGACAATTATATACTTGCAAATGTAAGAGATATATCCGACCAAAAAGAAGCGAACAAAAAACTACTTATCACACAAAAGGCTTTCGAACTGAATGCTACACCAATATTTTGGATTACAAATGATTCCAAATTTACCTATGCCAATAAAGCCGCTTCTGAAGTGTTAGGATATACTTTGGATGAGTTAAAAAACATGAAGGTCTCTGATATAGATATGCAATGGACTGATGAGTTTTGGAAAAACAGCGGATATCCAATGCTACAAGAAAAAAGGGTCGCACAATTTGAATCAGTCTGCAAAAAAAATAATGGAGAATTGTTTCCTACAGAAATAAGTGCATCAATTATTAATTTTGAAAATGAAGAAATAATTATTGCAATATTAACGGATATTACAGAGAGAAAAAGAACAGCCGAGAATTTGATAAAAGCAAAAGAAAAAGCTGAACAATCTGATAAGTTAAAATCGGAATTTCTTGCGGGAATGTCCCATGAAATAAGAACTCCAATAAATACAATTTTAAATTTTATTTCTTTAATTCGCTCCGATTTGGGTCCTAATGTTAATGATGATATAAAATCTTCTTTCGAAATGATTGATAATGGAAGTAGAAGATTAATTAGAACCATAGACTCTATTATAAATATGTCACAATTACAGGCAGGTTCCTATGATAGAAAAATGGAAATATTCTCAATCGTGGATGATGTTCTTGAACCACTTTACAAAGAATTTAAACAAACTGCAGGACAAAAGAATCTAGACTTCCATTTCGAAACAAACTTAGCGGAACAAAAAATATTGGCTGATCACTATACTCTTTCTCAACTTTTTATTAACCTAATTGATAATGCTATAAAATACACACATGAAGGTAGTGTAAAATTAACAGTTAGTGCTTCCGAAGACATTTATTTAATAAGTGTGATTGATACGGGAGTCGGAATATCAGATGAGTTTTTACCGACATTGTTTGAGCCATTTTTACAGGAAGAAATGGGATATACAAGGTCTTTTGAAGGGAATGGATTAGGATTAGCTCTCGTTAAAAAATATCTGGAATTAAATAACGGAACAATTGATGTAAAAAGCAAAAAAGGAGAAGGAAGCTCATTTACAGCAAAACTTCCAAAACCTAATAATAATGAGTTAAATAAATATAATGCGTTAAAAGTATTAGACCGGATGTAATTTTATTCAGCTGAAAGTCTTAATATTTCTATAATCATTTTTACTGCTTTTTCCATATCTTCAATTTTTATAAATTCATCTGTTGAGTGTTCTAGCTGAGCACCTATTCCGACTACAGCAACTTCTATCCCTTTATTATTATATATTGAGGCATCGGTAAATCCTGTCATAAATGTTGTTTTGGCATCAATCCCTACCGAATTAAGAGCTTTTTTAGACAATAAAACCGTTTCCGAATCTCCCGGAATATCAACAGCCTTACATAAATTTTTTATATCAATAGTAACTTCAGCCCCTATAGATTCAGCCTCTTTTTTTATGATACTGTTCATTTCGTTTGCGAGATTTTCGGCTTTTTCATGATTTAGACTTCTGCACTCAGCTAAAAAAGATGTGTTTTCAGGAACTCCATTTCTAATAACCCCTCCTTCAATAACACCAACATTAGCAGTTGTTTCATGATCTAATCTTCCCAGTCTCAATGCCGAAATTGCTTTTGATGCTGCTAATATTGAGTTACATCCTTTTTCAGGCTCCATTCCGGCATGTGCAGCTCTTCCTTTAATATTTACATCTAAAACATAGTAGGAGGGGCCACCAATAATAATTGTATTCAATGTATCATTATCAAGTAAAAATCCTTTCTTCGCTGATAATAGACTAAAATCCATGTTTTTTACACCTAAAAGTCCTACCTCCTCTTCTCTACTAATAGCAATTTCTAGTGGTGGATAATTCTCCGCTATTCTAAGTGCTTCGAGCATTTCAGCAATACCTGCTTTATCATCTGCCCCCAATATGGTATTGCCTTTGGATCTGATAACTCCATCTTTTATTACAGGCTCTATATTTATTCCCGGTTTTACCGTATCCGCATGGCATGATAACAATATAGGATCTTTGGAACTATTATTTTTTGAACCGAACTTTACAATCAAATTCCCATATGAATCTTTCTGTGCAACGCCTCCCAGCTTTTCAAATTCCAAACACAAATAATCTATCATTCTTGCTTCGTTACCAGATTCGCTATCAATTTTTACCATTTCAATAAACTGATCAATCATTCTTTGCGACATTATTTCTCCAATTTGCTGTTAATGTTTTACAATAATACTTTAATGCCCTTCTCCATAATTTTTTTCGCCTGCATTAATCCGAACTCTTAACTTATTTTCATCAGGCGGCAAGGGACATGTAGCATATTTAGTAAATGCACATGGTGGATTATATGATTTATTAAAATCCAGAATTACATTATTATTTGAATCGGGACCATCTACATATAAAAATCTTCCCGCTCCATAACTTTCCTCACCACTGGTTAAATCAGCAAAAACAATAAATAATCCGCCGCCCGATGAAGTTGGTTCTAAACTATATTCTTTATTAGAAATACTAAAATTCAATTTTCCCGGCGAATAATCTTCTTCTATGGTTCCTAAAATTGTTGGAATCATAATTCTTTTTGGTGTGTTATATTTTTCGAATTTTGCAATAATTTTCCAGTCTTCATTAATAGGAAAACGTTCAATTCCTTCAAAGTTTTTTACTAATTCTGCCTCTAAATCTCTAAGCCTTATTCCATATTTATCACCACGTTTTATAATAAACCATCTTAAATTATTATGGTTAAGAATAGTTCTATCACCGGTAACATCTGCCTTCACTTCAATTGTCTTAACCTGATTACCATTGTGTGTAACAGTAACTCCTTCCTGTATTATTGTTGTAATTACCGAATCTTTTTTAATTATTTTTCCCAAAAATGCAGAAGCTTTATTTTCTGGAAAAGTAATATCATTTGTTTTATCTGACCCAAAGGAATTTTCCCCTTCTTTTAACCAATACAATCCAACTAGATTTAGCCAACCGGTTTCTTTTTTTAAGTTTGCTATCCTTTTGGAATCCCATTCTTTTATTTCTTTTTGATATTCTTTTGAAGCATTTTGTACGGTGCTTTCAGAATTACATGCTACAATAAATAATACAGCCAATAAAAAAAACACTTTTACAATGTTAATCACGTTTTCTCCACTTTAAAATTAAATGTTTGGTAAGTTATTCCAATCTAATGGACCATTCTTAAATCTGTATTCAAGTCTGGGCAGTACTATCTTTCCCCACGCAGAAGTAAAATAATTATACGATTTATCCCAATCCTCTCCTTCGCCCCAACCCGATTGGACCAAAATAACTTTTGTATTTTGATTGCCCAATGAAATAAACCTGACAACAACACATGTTTTTTGTTCTCTAATATTTGGTATCGAGGGCGGTGAATTCCAAGTAAAGGAGAAAAAGTTGTGCTTTTGATAAGCCATTACTAAACAATCTTCTGAACCTTTCTCACCTTCTTTTCCATTTGGATCAAAAAATATTTCGAATTTTCCATTTGGTATAAGATCTATTTCGCAAACGGGTGCCAGAAAACTTTCTAGTCCGGCTTTGGTTGTCCAAGCTTGGAATAAGTCAATTTGAGAAGCATTAATGATTCTATTAAGATTTATAGTTCTTTCTTCTGAGTTATTCATGTTTATCCTCAATTTTAATTGATTGTAATAAAAATAGTAAATCTTTTTATTTCAATTCATTTCTTTTTATACAAATTTATCGTGCTCAATTAATTAAATTTATTGTGGTAATATTACTCCACTATATCATTGTTATAATGAACTTTTATCATTTTATAAAATTAGTTTTCCTTTCAATTTTATTTTCTTCGTGCAGCACATCTGTAACAACAGTATATAATAGTGATTTGCAGGATAATGATTACGATAGTGATTTTTTTATTGGGGATGATTCTAAATTAGATGACCTATTTAGTTCGGTAAAAATGGTTAATTGTTTCGCTTACTATAAAAGTTATTTTTTTAACGATTCTGCACAACTAAAAAAAATTAATTTAGAAGAAAACAATTTTAGTACTATTGCTCTTAAGCAAGTACATACAACCGAAACCGCAAGTGGTACTGCAACACTTATTTATTCACATAAAGGAAAAGTAGCATTTTTAACATGTGCACACATTTTGAATTTTCCTGATACATTAATAACATTTTATAAAAACGATAAGGGAATTAATACCGAATTCATTGAAAGTATTACAATAAAAACTCGTCAATCGATAATTCTTCCCGAGCTTTCTGTTTCCAATGAAGTAAAAATTTTATCTATTGATAATAAACAAGATATTGCCTTGGTTGGGAGAGAGGTTTCATTATTAAATTCAAGAAAATATATTCCTTTTGGTCTAACTGCCGGGAATTCAACAGAGCTAAAATGGGGAACAAAAGTATACATCATTGGTTATCCTTTAAACAATAAAATGATTACATCCGGATTAGTAAGTCCTTCTAGCTCTAAAGAAAGAGACTATTTTTTTGTTGATGCTGTTTTCAATAGAGGATTTAGCGGTGGGGTAGTTCTTGCAGCAAGAGATGGTGCACCCAATTTTGAGTTAGTTGGAATGGTTAAGGCTGGAACGGTTCATCGTAATTTCAATTTAAAACCCAATGTAGATTCACCCGATTTTGTTTATCTTCCGCTCATTCCATATTCCGGAGAAATGCTTGTTGAGGAAGAAAAAGAAATAAAATATGGTGTCACAAAAATTATGACAATAGAAAAAATAATTGATTTTTTAGATAACAAAAAAGACGATCTAATGGAATTAGGCTACGCTCCGGAATATTTCTTAAAGAAATAACTTAATTTGAAATTAAACCAAATTGTTTCATATGATGTTTAAAATGTTTGCTATGAAAAGCCATCCATTCTTCTTTATTTAAGGGACCAAAAGTGGGATTAATCGGTTTCGCTTCCGGGTTTATTTCAAAAAAATCATCTATTTCATTTATTTCTTTTTCAAGCTCAATAATAGCTTCATCAATACTTTTATTTTTTAGCGGCTTTAATTCAGCACCAATAACCGTGTTGACAAAATTTTGGGGTAACGGTCTTGAACTCATTAAGATCCTCTTTAAAATTGGAAGCTTCTCATCCGGATTCATGCATTCACTAATTTCCAGCTTACCATTACTCAATTGAACTGCTTGACAGAGGTGCTCAATCATATGTTGAGGAGTCATTATACCCCAAACCGGTTTTACATTTTCCGATAAATTTTTAAGTAGAGAAAGATTAACTGAATTTTGCATTTATTTTCTTTCGCGTTGTTAAATGAAAATTTAAGCTAAAGAATAATGACGATTTTATCAACCTTCCCCAACTATAATCAATTTTCAATTATTCAGCTTTGAATTCAGCTTTTTTATGTGAACCATCGCAAAAAGGTTTATTTGTGGAATGACCACATCTGCAAAAAAACAACTTTTCCCCATCTTTGATATTATCACCGGACATTTTGTTTACGGTGAGTTTCCCCTCAACCATCAATGGTCCATCCGGCATTACTGTTATTTTTGTCTTTTCCATTACTTTTTCTTCCTTCTTTATTTTATTTTCAATATCTATTAATTCGTATTCCAGTGCTCCGGATGGACATTTGTTTATCACCTCTATAATCTCGGAAGGATTTGCGCCGAATACATTAACCCAAGGTTTTTTCTCAGGATTAAAAACATTTGGTAACCCATTTACACATTCAGCAGCATGAATACATATCTTCGGATCATAACTTACTGTTATTTCATCTGAGCTATATTTAATCTTCTTTTCTCCCATATATTCCTCCTATTTAGTTACCAGGCTATTTCCATTTTATCCCGTAAAAACTTTCCGGTTATATTTTCTTGAGCTGTTTCGCATAACCATATAATTGTTTCAGCTCCTTTTTCTACTGATCGGGCTGCATCCGCACCTCCCATATCTGTTTTAACCCACCCGGGAGAAACTGAGTTAACTGCTATTCTTCTACTTAATAAAGTAGCGGCAAATTGTTTTGTTACAGCATTTAGAGCAGCTTTTGAAATTGAATATGCCGGAGGTGAATCCGACATATCATTAATAGACCCCCAACCGCTAGATACATTAATAATTTTAGAGCCGTCTTTTAGCAATTCCAAAAAATTCTGTATAACTAAAATTGGCCCCAATGTATTTGTTCTTAATGTCTTCATAAAAATTTCAGAACTCATAGAATGAATATTATCGTTATCAATTAATATAGCAGCATTATTCACTAATACATCTAGCTTACAACCTTGTTTTTGTAACTTACTTGCCCCAATCTTAATATTTTCTTCATCCGAAACATCCATTTGCAAAAAATCAACATGATTATTAAACTCTGTCAATTCTTGTAAAGCCAACAATCCGTTTTTTTCATTGCGAGCACTGAGAATTACCTTATATTTTAAGTTTAACAGCTGTTTAACGACCTCAAATCCTATCCCTTTGTTTGCTCCGGTTACTAATGCAGTTTTCATAATAAAGAATAAAATTTTAATTTGTTTTGATTATTAACACCTTAGCTTATCAAGCAATCTATTTATACTTTTTGCTTCTTTTTCGTTAATTGACGATAGTATAGCCTCTGCTTTAGAATCAATATAATCAAGGTTCTTTAATAACTTGAGTCCTTTATCGGTGATTTTAACATCCGATTTTCTTCTATCATCCGTAGATATTTTCCTGTCAACCAAACCTTTCACCCTTAATCTTTCTACCAACCGGGATGTGTCGGACATTTTATCTAACATTCTATCCTTCAACAAATTAATAGACACCGGTGTTGGATATTGACCACGTAATATTCTTAATATATTATATTGAGTTATTGTAATTTCAAAATTCTGTAATTGTTCTTTAAGAATGTGTATTAACCAATTATGAGTAAATATTAAATTTACAACTAGTTTTTCATACTCTGACTTAAAAGCTTTTTGTTTTATCTCATCTTCTATGCGCATAAAGAAATTATTTTTTTGTGAGTTCTAGTTTTGCTAATATGGTAACTTCTTCGCCAACAACCAGCCCGCCTGTTTCTAATGCAGTATTCCATTTTAAATTATAATCAAATCTGTTTATTACTCCTTCCAAAGCAAATCCGGCCTTTGTGTTTCCCCATGGATCATTTACCGTTCCATTATATACAACGTCGAGTTTTACTTCTTTTGTCACATCCCTGATTGTAAGATCACCAATCAATTTATAATTTTTTCCTTCTATTTTTTTCATCGACTTACTTTTAAAAGTCATTTTAGGAAATTTTTCTGCATTAAAGAAATCATCTGATTTTAGATGACCATCTCTTTTTTCGTTATCGGTATCTATACTGGCAATATTTGCTGAAAAAGTTATAGATGCATCCTCAAAATTATCTGTCGGCGATTCTATTGCACCGTCAAACTCATTAAATTTTCCTTCTACATCTGTAATTACAAGATGGGTTACACTAAAGCCTATTTTTGTGTGAGCTTTATCAAACTCCCAATTTGTTTGTGCAAATGTTAACGAAGTAATTAAAAATAACAATAGCATAAATGATTTTAAGGTTTTCATTTTGTTCTCCTTTTTAAGATAGTTTGTCTTATTTATGTGTCATAATATATGTTATAACATTTAATGTTGCAACTTATTTTTAACTTTTTGTAAAGCAAGTTACATTTTTAATTAAATTAAGGTTATTGTTACAAAAAAATGAGGCGTCAGTCGTGACAGTTACATGCTAGAGTTTCTGAAGAAGCTTTATCGAATGATTCTTTTCCTTCTTTATATGCAAAAAAAGCAATTCCTAACGATCCGGCAATATCAATATAAGAAATATGAAGGAGTTCATAAGCTCCGCTGGAGGCAAGCAAAATAAAGGAAAGATAGAAACATGTTTTCGTACAGTTGGCATCGGCAATAATTGCATCTGAGTTTAATTTTTTACCGATTTTAAATTTTGCATTCATTAAATAAAACATTGTAAAAATCGATATAGCCGACACAATTATTCCAACTAACGTTGTTTCAGGTTTTACATCATATATTACATTTAATATTGAACCAACAAAAAGTCCGATAGTTAGCAAATAAAAACTAAACCCTGTTATTTTCAATGCGGTACGTTCAAATTGGTCTCTCCGGTTGACATCGCTCTTTTTCATTCGAACAACCATGTGAAGAATTCCAACTCCTGAAATCACTTCAACAAAACTATCCACGCCAAAACCAAATAAAGCGAGTGTTTCATCTTCTAGCCCAAAAAAGATGGAAAAAGAGCCTTCTGCAATATTATATATAATTGTAATAAGCGATAAATATAGTGCAGTATTTACAAGCTTATTCATTATTACTTTCCGACACAATTGAGCCGGTTAAACGGGCAAGTTCGGTGTCCGTACTTATTAAATTAAAAATTGCATTTAGTTTTTGAAGTGATGCATTAATGTATATAATTTGTATATCTCTATAATTGAATGAATTAATTGCACCGCTCTTAAATTTATCTCCCGATATTTGAAAATTCAGTTTTGCCGCTTTTAAATTTTCTTCTGAAACAGTTAAGATGTCCTTTTGTACATTATACAGTTCATATAATTGAGAAAGTGAATTACTCAATGTATGAATAATTTCTTCTGTTTCAATTTTACTTATTTCACTCTGAATTTTTGCAATTTCTAAAGACCGTCTTGTATTTAATCCGTTAAACAAATTTAAGCTCATAGTTAAGTTTCCATAATAATCATATGAATCTGAAGAAACTTTTGGCATACTATTAGTTTTTTTTGTTGAGTTTAAATATTCATATCCGGCATTTAACGAAATTTGGGGATACATACCTCCCCTTGCTATGTCAATTTCTCTTTCTTGAATAATTTCACTCAGATATTGATTTTTTAGGGTTTTATTGCTCGATACCATTTTTTGCTTTAATTCTTCCAAATCATAACTATTTAATTCAGTTGTAAACTGATCAAACTCATCATATTTTTTATCAGTTTTTTCTCCTATTAATAAATTTAAAGATCTAATTGAATTATCATAGTTTAGTTTTTGTGTTAAATAATTAGATCTATCTTCCAGCCATGCTGTTTTAGCCTGTAAAACTTCGTATGTTACCGAGCCACCTATTTCCCTACTTGTTTCGGACCTTTCATAACGATCTTTACTTAGTCTTTCCAACTCATCAAAAACAGCAAGCTTTTCCCTTTGCAGCAAAATATCATAGTATGCCAATACTATAGATTTTATCGTATTTTCTATTTCAATAGCATTGAAACCCTGGGAAAGTTTAAATTGATCTTCCAGCTTACTTTTTGTATTAAAAATCTGAAACCCGTTAAACAATACCCAATTTAGTTGTGCAGATGGTGCAATATTATTAATAGTAATATCTGTTGAAGGATCATTCGAATGATCAAATCTATTAATTGAGCTAACACTTATATCTATCGTCGGATATCTACCGGCAGTACCCCAACTATTATTTTCATCACTTATTTCAACATTCTTATTAGAGATTCTAAGATTATAATTGTTTTCCATACCAATATTTATTGCATCCGAAAGAGTAAGTTTATTTTGTGCAAATACAATACCGGCTAAACATAGCGTAAAAAAAACGAAAATTATTTTATTCATCTAAATAAACATCCTATAAATTTTTAATCAAAAGTAATTCTACTAGAAACTATTGCCGGTTCTACATCTTCCGGAACAACTTCTTCAGTACTAAATTTTTGCTTAAACCAGAACCTAATATCATTAAGTACTAAAATAAGAGCTGGAAAAAAACTAAGTATAAATCCAGTTCCTACCAAAACACCATAAGCTAAAGAAATTGCCATAGGAATTAAGAATTGTGCCTGAAAGCTTGTTTCTAATATTAATGGATACAAACCTACAGTTGTTGTTACTGTTGTAAGCAGAATTGCTCTAAACCTCGATACACCGGCATTAAATACCGCATCCTCAACGTTCATTCCCTCCAATAAATTAGAATTATATTTAGATAGAAAAACAACTGCATCATTAATAATTACACCGGAAAGAGCTACCATTCCCCAAGCACTCAAAATTGAGATTGGGTGACCATGCAGCCCATGTCCCCATGCTGCTCCTAAAAATGATAATGGAATCATCATTAATATAATCGCTGCATGAGTTAATGATTTGAAATGTATTATTAATATTATAATAATTATTGCAAATGCTATCATAAATAATTGCTGAATTTGAGCAACCGACTCATCACTGCTTTTTTGTTGACCTTGATATTCAATATCAACTCCAGGATATTGAACATTAATTTGGCTGATTATTTCCTCATTAATTCTGTCTAATATGGGTGGGACCGATGCATAGGGATCAAATAAATCAGCCTCAATCCGAACTTCCCTTGATCCATTGTATCTTTGAATGCTTACAGGGCCTCTTTCTAATTTATATTCAACTAACTCTGTTAAAGGGAATTCTCCATTTGTCGTTTTTAGTTTCATATTTTCAAATTGCCCAACATTTAACCTGCCTTCTTTAGGATACCTTACCCAAACCCTCAACTCATCTTTTCCATCCTGCAACCTTTGAGCTTGGCCGCCATAAAAACCTTGTCTCACTTGATTCGCTATTTCTCTTTGTGTCATCCCCAAAAAGTATGCCTCAGGTTTAAGTTGAATTTGAATCTCTTGTTTACCTTCAGGATTATTATCAGTTATATTTTTAAGTTCTGCATAATCTTTTAATTTTTCTTCCATGAATATTTTTGCCCGATTCAACTCTTCCAGATTCTTTCCCAATAAACTAATTGCTACAGGTTTGCCCCATCTATTAATACCTCCTACTGTTAATTTTTGAGCTTCCGGAATTTCTCCAATTTTTTCTTTTACTTTTGAGACAATCTGAAAACTTGAAATAGGCGCCCCCTCCATATCTCTCAGTAATACGGTTATTGTTCCCGCATGGGCACCCGTTTCCTGTCCTTGAAAAGCGGAGCCTACAGAAAGAAACGTGTACGTTACGTATGTGTTAGTATCACCAAATTCTTCTTTTATTTCCTCGTTCACTTCCCAAATTTTATCTTCAAACTCTCTTAAAAATTCGAATGTCTGTTTTTCACCCGAACCCGCAGTAAAAGCTAAATTGACAGAAAAGAAATCAAATGTTACTGATGGAAAAAAAGTAGTCCGGATTATTGTCCCTTGAATCATTCCCATAGTAATTAAAATCAGAGCAATTGGGATGACGATAACAATCCACCTCCAACGAATAATTGCTGTAAGAACCTTTTTATATGTTTTGTCTCTTAGGAATACAATTATTTTTTCCAGTTGTTTTCTAACTTTACCCGTATCTCCATTTTTTCTTCTAAGAACACGATTGCTTGAAAGATGAGAAGGAAGTATCAAAAAAGCTTCTACTAATGAAAAAGCTAAACTAAAAACAACAATAAATGCCATTTCATACAGCATCTCCATTTGGCCTACTAAAAACATTAATGGAGAAAAAGCTATAATTGTTGTTGTTACTGAAGTTGTTACAGCGGGCATTACTTCAAGCGTTCCATCAAGAGCAGCATGTTTTGGACTTTTTCCTTTCTCAAAATGTGTAAATATATTTTCACCGATTACAATACCATCATCAACTAGGATACCGATTACCAAAATCATCCCGAAAAGAGATATCATATTTATTGTTACACCGGCAAAGTTTGCAATAATAAACATTCCTAAAAACGAAGCCGGTATTCCCCAGGCAACCCATAAAGAAAGTCGGAAACTTAAAAATATTGCTAAAGAAAGAACCACTAAAAATAATCCAATTCCACCATTATTATATAATAGACTAAGACGACTATTAAGCATTACCAGAAAATCAAAAGTTACTTCTAAATTAATACCTTCATTTTTATCGTTAAACTCTTTGGTATACTTTTCTAAATAGTTAGATATTTCTTCTAAGTCTTCATCGGCCAATTTATTAACGGTAAAATAAATTGCTACATTACCGTTCATATAAGACTCATTAGATTCCTCAGAAAATTTTCTCTTTACTATACCAATATCCCTTATACGTAAATAACTCCCGTCACTGTTTGCCCTTAAAATTATATCTCCAATTACATTTGGATTAACACTTCTATTTCTTGAACGAATGAGAACTTCTTCTTCTTCAGATCTAATTGTTCCGGCTGAAACATCTATATTATTTGATGATATGGCATTGCTTATATCTTGAAAGGTCAATTGGTATCTTAATAATGTTTCTTCAGATACTTCAACAGAAATCTCTAAAGGAGGGTATCCCTGAACTGTTAGTTGAGTAATAATTCCTGAATTAAGAAAATCCTCTTCTATTTCATTTGCATGTTTCTTTAAAGTTTCTAGGCTCACATTACCCGATAAACCTAAATTTCCTACCTGGGTTACTTCACGTTGCTTAAAAACAATTGGCCGCTCAGCATCAACAGGCAGTGAACTTATTCCATCAACAGCATTTTTTACATCTCTTAACACATCATCTAAATCATAGTTAGTTAAGGTCTCTATTCTAACTCTTGTAAAATTTTCTGACGATGTTGATGTAAACTCCTTTATACCTACCAGTCCCCTAATTGCCTCTTCTATTCTTGTTGTAATTGATTCTTCCATTTCTTTAGGTGATGCACCCGGGTAAGTTACCGTAATATTAATAAACCTTGATGACCGCTCCGGAAAAAATGACTTTTTTAAAGACATCAAACTATATCCGCCAAAAATCACTAAAATAGCAATTAGAATATTTGAGTAAAATGGATACTTAATAAATATTGAAAGTATTTTTTTCATTAATGAGTGCTCCGTAAAATCTCTAACTATTTTCTAAAATTTTTACTTTTGTGTTTTCCCCTGCATTTACTAACGGCTCAACAACTATCATTTCGTTTTCTTTTGGTCCATTTATATAAACAGATGTCTCATTTACCTTAATTATATTTACTTTTTCTTTAACTAATAAATTATTTTTTACCAAAAAGATTTCATTCGTATTAAACAATGAATTTCTAGGTATTTCCATTACATTTTCAACTTTTAGTGTTGAAAAATATGCTTGTAAGTATTGCCCTTTGTAGAGAAAGGGCTCTTGATCATTAATAATTTCTACAAAAACACTTACAGATTGGGTTTGAACATCTAAATCTCCGGATTTTCTTACAACTCTCCCCTTCCAACTATCTGTACCATTTTTGTTTTTTACTGTTACTTTATCATTGACTCTAACCCACTTTGCATTATCAATAGCAAGGGGAACTTCCAATTCTAATTCTTTCGTGTTAATAATATTTCCTAATTTTGTGTTAATTCCGGCTATTCCGCCAACTTCAATATTGACCAATGTTATTGCTCCTGTAAAGGGTGCATAAATTGAATGCTTTTTAAAATTGGATTCAGCACTTTTTATATTATAGTAACTACTTAAAATGCTCCTGCTTGATAAAAACACTTTTTCTTTTGTCGATCTAATTTCCGGCATATCCGGTAAATCTTTATCAATATCTATTGATTCAAAAAAACTAAACCAATTATCATAATTTTCAGGATAATCAATTTTGAGATCTGGTAATAATTGGGCTAAACTATTTAAGAAATTGCTTTTATTCGCCTTTAAACTTAAGCCGGCTTCTTTATCGTATATTTTTAGTAATAGATCCCCTTTTTTAAATTTCTGACCTTTTTTAAATGGGATATTTCCAGCTAATACTTTACCCGAAACTTCTGCGCTAAGAGCTACTTCTGATTTAGAATAAACTCTACCGGGAGAAACAATTTCTCCACTCATATTTCCATATTTAACAGGTTCTGCTTTTACATATCTAAAAATTTCTTTTTCTGGAGCTTTGCTAGGTTCTTTTTTAAATCCACTTAAAAAACTCATTGAAAAGTATGCAAATATTACAATAGCAATTCCTGACCCAATTATTATATACTTTTGCTTTTTCATAATTATTTCCATCTTCCTTTATTAATTGTAATAAACTTTAATAAATCATCCCCAGTCAAATTTTTTACCATACTGGATAAAACTTGTTTGAAAGTATCTAAATCTTTCTTCTTTATTCCACAAAAAGCACTTCGCAAAGTTTCTTCAGCAATATTTTTTAATTTGGGAACCAAATTTTTTCCATCACTTGTAAGATAAATTCTTTTTACTCGTCTATCCGTTTCATCAGGGGCTCTGAATACTAATCCACGTTTTTCTAAATTATCAATAATTTTTGTAATACTTACTTTATCTCTTTGTGTTTTGGAAGCTATTTCGTTTTGACTTTGTCCATCAAAATGATACAGAAAAATAAGTACGGACCATTGTTCGTGAGTTATATCAAATCCCTCTGAATTAAAATTTCTATTTAATTGCCTTTGAAGAGTAAGAGTTCCTTTATTTAAGAGAAACCCTAATGAGCCATTTACAGATTTTGATGTCATTAGTTTCATGGTTAACGGTTAACTAGTTAACTAAATGGGTGTAAAATTATATAATTAATTATATACATCCAATTGCTTTCTACATCAAATAAATCATTTTGTTTCTTTAAAAATTGTTTTGCTACTCTCTACAAAAAAAAAGAACCTTCAGAAAATATAAACAGAGTTTTTTTGTGGACTCAATTATAACTAGATTTATGTTTTAGATTATTAAATACCAATGAAAACTTTACTTCTAATTGCAACCATTTCTATTGGCATTCTTTTTCCGTTTGCTCATTCTTATGCTTATTTAATTAAATACTTACTAATGATAATGTTGTTTTTTTCATTCCTAAAAATGGATGTTAAAAAAGAGCACTTTAGAAAAAGCCATGTTTTTATTCTGTTGATTAACCTTGCAGTTCCTATAACAACCTATTTTATAATTAAACCCTTTAACCTAGATTTGGCTCAAGTTGTTTTTATTACGGCAATTGCACCAACTGCAATTGCTTCACCAATTATAGTAAATTTATTAAACGGTAAAATTGAGTTTACAGTAATATCTATACTATTAACCAATTTTGTTATAGCTTTCTTATTACCATTTTTAATTCCCGCTTTACTAAACAGTTCATCAACTGTTTCATTTATTGATGTATTAATCCCTGTGGCTACAGTCTTTTTGATCCCATATTTATTAGCTCAAATTATTAAGACTTATCTGCCAAAAGCGAGACCCAGCCTAGTTAAGCTAAATAAATATATGTTTTATGTGTTGGTTGTAAATATAAATTTAGGTACCTCAAAAGCCAGTAATTATATACGTCAGGAAATGAGTTTCGCTGACTTAATAATCTATGAAATAGCTATTGCATCTCTAATTCTTTGCGTTCTTTATTTCTTCCTCGGCAGAATTTCAGCACCTAAAGGATATGAGGTTGAGGGTGGACAATCATTAGGACAAAAAAACAATGGTTTTACTGTTTGGATTGCCCTAACATTTATTAATCCACTTGCTGTATTGGGACCTGTATTTTATATACTTTTCCAGAATATTTATATTTCCTGGCAGTTACATAATAACAATTCAAATTCCCCACAAAAAATGTAAGATAACTTAACACTAATGGGCTAAAACTTCTTTTTTAATACTTTCTAAATATTCAATAGTGCCAAGGGCAGATATAGTTCCATCACTTACTGCAGTAGTAACCTGTCTAAATTTTTTTTTACGAGAATCACCGGCAGCAAAAACACCAGGTACATTTGTGGCTAAATTTTCATCAGTTAAAATTTCTTTTCTATTATTTAATTTGACAAGACCTTCTATTTTTTCCGTACTCGGCTCATAACCAATAAGAATAAAAGCACCATCTATATCTTTTTCAATAATTTCTCCTGTGCGTACATTTTTAATAATTACACCTTTCAGAGATTGATCACCTTTAAATTCTTGAATTTCAGATTCCATTATAAAACTAATTTTGGGATTAGCTTTTGCTTCGCGAACTGCACTCTCAAAAGCTTGAAAGTGATCGAATTGATGAACAACAGTTACTGAACTTGCATATTTTGTCAATGAAACCGCTTCTTCAAGGGCCGAATTTCCGCCACCAACAACAATAATATCTTTATCTTGAAAAAAATCTCCATCGCATGTTGCACAATAAGAAATGCCCATTCCTTTAAATTTATCTTCACCAGGAGCACCTATTGTTTTTGATCTTCCTCCGGTTGATAGAATTACCGCATCTGCAAAATATGTTTCATTCCCATTAACCTCAATTATTTTTTCATCACCTGTTAAATCGAGAGAAGTTATTTTTAAATTCCCTCTAACCTCACAGCCAAATGATAAAGCTTGTTTTTTCATAATTGAAGAAAGTTGATAACCATTAATGTTTTCGACTCCAGGATAATTTGCAATTTCATGTGTCAAAACCATTTGTCCTCCAACAGTTCCTTCATTCAAAATAAGTGTTTTAATTTTTGCCCTGGATAGATAAATGCCTGCGGTAAGTCCGGCCGGCCCGCCTCCAATAATAATTACATCAAACTTGTTATCCATAATTAGCTCTTAAATTCTGAGTCCAAAATTGTTGTTACTTTGTCCATATCTTGAATACTTGATGTAGCTTTTGCTACCTGGCCGTTTTTATAATATACTGTAAATGGCAATCCGGCAAATCCTTGGCATTCAGGTAAATTTCTAACAACATGTGCTTCCGGACTATCAAAAGCCATATCAAAGAATTTCACATTAGTATATTTTCCCTCTAACTCTTCCATAATACCATAAACCGGAACACACATTGGTCCCATTCTTCCGCAACAAACCATTACGTTTTCATTTTCATTAATTGCTTTTTGTAAATCATCAGCTGTAGCTAGGTGAGATAATCCTGTTGGTAACGTCATTTTTATTTCCTTAAAATAATTTATAATTTTAGGAAATATGATGCAGATACTTCTAGATGGATTCTAAAAAAAGAGATATTTATTTATTCGGATCGAAAGAGATTTTAAATGATTTAATTAGCCGGAAACTGTTTTTCAGATAACCGGCTTTACTTTAAATGATGTTGAATTTAAATACTTTATACACTGGGTTTATTATAAATTATTTTTCTAATTGAATCAAATTGTAAATACGGATAATCTTCCTGTATTTTTTCTATAGCATCTCCGGTACTCAATTCTTTTTGTCGTAATGAGTCAAATCTTTTTCTAATCATATAGTCCCTAACGGACTTTTTATTTATCAGACCCCTACTATCAAGAATCTCATAAATTTCATCACTTATTAGTTCAGCTAATGGATTATTTATATTATTATCCATAATTATCACCTTTCTAAAAAATTTTATAACTATATAGACTTTCTTTGATAGTAATATGTTCCATTAATATCAGGTTTTTTGTCGTTTTTTTGACAATTTGATGTTTTTATAAAATCAAAGGTTGGTTTTATGCAAAATTTATTTGTTAAAGACCAAAAAAGTCAAAATTAATTAATCTCAAAAATTATATGTAATATTCTAAACTCCTAATTTATCTCTAATTTTTTTTGGTATGGAGTCAACATTTACCATAATTGCGACTGTTTTGAGTCGCACATAATTCTCTGACATATACCAAAATCCATCATATTTTTTATTATTTGTTCCCCATGAGTTTTTCGTATAATAAAATTTTGTTCCATTCTGATTTTTAGCAATACCAACAATATGCATCAAATGATCATCAGTAACATCGAAATTTTCAAATGTTTCTTGTCTCATTTTTTGAGTAATAACTTTTTCATCCTCAGGCTCAGTAATAGTATCATCTTTACTTTTTTCTTTCAGCGGAATTACAGCATATCCTTCATCTCTATAAAAATTATCTTTTCCGGAATCACCATCCCAACAAATTGAAAAACCGTTTTCTAGAGAGTAATTTATTATTTCAATTAGTTCATCAATAGGAATATTATAATATTCTTCATTTGTCCAATTATCCGGAAGAGGTAAATTAAATTTTTCATAATAAGGAACATCGGAATATGATGTTATTTCAACATATTTTTTTGTGTCTAAATCCAGTTCTTGTACAAAAGATTTTGGAGTATACTCTTTTCCTTCGTACTCAAATTTTTGAGGTGGAGTGCCTAAATATGTATTTAATACAGCCTCTACAGCTTCTTTCCATTTTGGGGTTAGTTTTCCACTTTTTTTCTTTAAAATAGCCTCCAACATTCCATTTAATACACTTGTCATTTCGCTCTGGTTATGTACATCCAGACCAATATTTTTACCAGAATATATTTTTTCCGGAACCATTCCATAATTATTTATTGCATTTATTAAATCATGAGCCTGACCACCATCGCCAAAATTTGAATTGCCGTGGTACCTAATATAATTTTCAGCCATAGGTAATAATTTATGTCTAACAGTAAACATTTCCGAAATATCTATTTCACCTTTTCCTAATCTTAATAGTTCTGTTTCAATAACCGAAGTAGCTGCGAAAGCCCAACACGTACCGGATTTTCCTTGGCTTTTTACAGGAGTGGTTTTAACTTTATGAAGAATTTCAAACTTATGAACATCTTCCTGAGCAAATAATAATGATGTGATTATTAAAATGTTAACCAGCGCTAATATTTTCTTCATAACTTATTCCTTAAAATAAGTGGAACAATAATTACATTTTTATTTATTTTATATACTTACTAAAAATATTAAGGTTTATACTCATGACAAAGATTTATTTCACCTTACTAATTTTATTTTTACTACTAATTTTTGGTTGCGTAAAAGAAATTAAAAATGATGATTCTCCAAAAAAAACAACGGAATTTGCTTTAGTCGTTCATGGTGGAGCCGGTTATATTTATAAAGGCAGATATACAAAAGAAGAGGAAGATGCTTATATAACTAAATTAACTGAAGCTTTAAATTATGGATACGATATCTTAGATAATAATGGAAGTGCCGTTGATGCAGTTGAAACAGCTATTAGAATATTAGAAGATTCTCCCTTATTTAATGCTGGAAAAGGTGCTGTATTTACAAATGAAGGCGAAGTTGAGTTGGATGCTTCAATAATGAATGGAGAAAATATTAATTCTGGCGGTATTGCCGGAGTAAAACATATTAAAAATCCGATTACCTTAGCAAGATTTGTAATGGAACATTCTCCACATGTATTAATGATGGGTGAAGGAGCAGAAAAGTTTGCTGATGAGTTTGCATTAAAAAAAGTAGATAATAATTATTTTAAGACCGAAAGTATGATTAAAAAATATAAAGAAAAGAAAAATAAAGATAGCTCTTTGCTAGAAAAAAATTCGAATAATAAATTCGGTACGGTTGGTTGTGTGGCTCTTGATAAAAATGGAAATTTAGCAGCAGGTACTTCAACAGGTGGAATGATGGGGAAAAAATTTGGCAGAGTTGGTGACTCGCCTATTATTGGAGCTGGAACATATGCTAATAATAATACTTGTGCTATTTCAGCAACTGGCCATGGTGAGTTTTTTATTAGAAATGTTGTAGCTCATGATATCTCCAATTTAATTGAGTATAAAAATCTAAATATAAAAGATGCTTCAGATTTTGTTATTAATAATAAATTAAAAAAGCAGGATGCTTTAGGTGGAATTATAGGCATAGACAAATTTGGAAATATCACTATGCCTTTTAATACACAGGGAATGTTTAGAGGATATAGAACAAAAAATAATGGTCCGGTTGTTCTGTTATACGAATAAATTAACACTTATCAACATGCTATATTATTTAAAATAGTATATATATTTAAATAATAATAAATAATAAGTCTGTTAATATGTGGATAAGTCCTGTATTCTTTTTTTATATCCCCAAAATGCATTATTTTCGTTTTATCTATTGTTGATAACTTTTTGATAATTTTAATTTTTACTCTGGATTAAAAAAAACACCAAGTAATCAACATTTAATTAGTTTCTTCACATAACAAATCAACAAGTTATTAACATCTAATAATTGTCTTTTTAAATCATCAAATTCCTATATTTAAGTTCAAATCTTTCACCCTTCATTAATATATTGGAGCAACCTGTGAAAAGAACAATAACGTCTCTATTTATTTTATTTACTTCAGTTTTATTTTTATCTCAATCAATAGCACAGAAAAAAGATACAATAATAACAAGCTCAAATTTTTCCGGAATAAAACTAAGAAGTATTGGTCCGGCATTTATGTCCGGCAGAATTGCCGACATAGCAATTCATCCTCAAAACAATAATATTTGGTACGTGGCAGTTGGTTCAGGGGGAGTATGGAAAACAATGAATTCCGGTACAACATGGGAATCGATATTCGACGAACAGCCTGTATATTCAATTGGATGTATCACTATTGATCCGAATAACCCAAATATTGTTTGGGTAGGTACAGGAGAAAATGTAGGTGGAAGGCATGTTGGGTATGGTGACGGGGTATATAAAAGTGAGGACGAGGGAAAGAGTTGGGAAAATATGGGATTGAGGAAATCAGAACATATTTCGAAAATAATAATAAACCCTACCAATTCTAATATTATTTATATTGCTGTTCAGGGAGCTTTATGGTCAAAGGGAGGAGAGAGAGGATTTTATAAGTCGGTAGACTTTGGTAAAACATGGAAAAAAACTTTAGGTGATGATACATGGACTGGAGTTACTGATATTGTTGTTGACCCTAGAAATCATGATTTATTATATGCGGCAACTTGGCAAAAACACAGAAATGTAGCCTCTTATATTGGTGGAGGTCCTGAATCCGGAATTCATAAATCAGTTGATGGTGGTGAAACATGGGAAGAACTAAAAAAAGGTTTACCTAAATCTAATATGGGGAAAATAGGATTAGCTATATCACCTCAAAAACCGGACATTCTTTATGCTGCAATTGAATTAAATAGAAGAAAAGGTGGCGTATATAAATCAACAGATAGGGGAGAATCGTGGATAAAAATGTCCGAAGCGGTTTCAGGTGCAACCGGTCCTCATTATTATCAAGAGCTTTATGCGAGTCCTCATGAATTTGATAAAATTTTTTTAGTTGATGTTAGAATGCAGGTTTCAGAAGATGGGGGAAAAACCTTCAATAGAATGAATGAAAAACATAAACATTCAGATAACCATGCCCTAGTATTTAGGGCAGATGATCCAAATTATTTACTAGTTGGAACAGATGGCGGTCTTTATGAATCTTTTGACAATACAAAAACGTGGAAATTCATTAATAATCTTCCTGTTACACAATTTTATAAAGTAGCTGTTGATGATAAAGAGCCTTTTTATACAATTTATGGCGGAACCCAAGATAATAGTACACAAGGTGGACCATCTAGGACAGATAACGTACATGGAATAAGAAATTCCGATTGGTTTTTAACTTTAGGAGGAGATGGTCATCAGCCGGCAACAGAACCCGGAAATCCGGAAATTATGTACTCAGAATCTCAGGAAGGACATTTATCCAGGATAGATAGGACAACAGGAGAGATTGTTTCTATTCAGCCCCAGCCAAAAGAAGGGGAACCATACGAGAGATTTAATTGGGATTCGCCCATTCTTGTAAGCCCTCATTCACAAACAAGAATTTATTTTGCTTCTCAAAGAATTTGGCGCTCAGAAGATAGAGGAGATAGCTGGATTGCAATATCAAAGGACCTCACCCGAAATCAGGAGAGGATAGAAATACCAATTATGGATAAAACATGGAGTTGGGATTCCCCTTGGGACTTTTATGCGATGTCAAATTATAATACGATTACTTCTCTTTCAGAATCTCCTATAAATGAAGGATTAGTTTATGCCGGGACCGATGACGGTTTAATTCAAATAACCGAAAATGGTGGGTTAAGCTGGAGAAAAATAGAAGTCGGTAGTTTACCAGGTGTTCCCAAAACAGCATTTGTAAACGATATTAAAGCCGATTTGTTTGATGCTAATACTGTTTATGTTGTTCTCGATAATCATAAATTCGGGGATTTAAATCCATATATTCTTAAGAGTAACAACAAAGGAAAAACATGGAAATCCATAAAATCAAACCTACCCGAACGAACTCTTTTGTGGAGGATGGTTCAGGATCATGAAAAACCGGAACTAATGTTTTTAGGAACAGAGTTTGGAATTTATTTTACCATTGACGGTGGAAGAGAATGGATACAATTAAAAGGCGGGGTTCCAACAATTTCGTTTAGAGATTTGGTAATTCAAAAGAGGGAGAATGATTTAGTTGGTGCATCCTTTGGAAGAGGTTTTTATGTTTTTGATGATTATTCCTTTTTAAGGGATATAAAACCTGAACAATTAATAAATAAGAAAGCAGAATTATTTGTTGGGAGAGAAGCTCAATTATTTATTCCAAGAGCCGGCCATGGGTTTAATGAAAAAGGATCT
>Ga0209633_10000898_pt1 | contig 32696 bp, 35 predicted proteins | sample Cruoilmetagenom1_FD_187290 | JGI IMG/M metagenome (GOLD analysis project Ga0209633, IMG submission 187290) | Oil polluted marine microbial communities from Coal Oil Point, Santa Barbara, California, USA - Sample 1 (SPAdes) (version 2) | ecosystem: Environmental > Aquatic > Marine > Oil seeps ... | reverse complement strand
CGATCCAAAATCTCAGGTGTGAGTGATCGTGCCCAATCCAAAATTTCTTGATCTATTTCCTCTTGCGCGGTTTTCAGGCCCTTAAAATCATTAAACATATCTACACCTATCTTTCTAGGTGCGAATTTGTTATCACGCAATCTCTCAAGCCATGCAGCATCGCCGAAATAGATGTGGTTTAGAGTGCTGTGGATAGATTTAAAAAATGCCCCCATATCTTTTTTTCTTAACTCATCGGGGATTTCTAGGCAGACGTCGTATATTTTGCCATCCATCCACTTATTGTATTCTGCCATTAATTCACAATAATTTTTTGGGAACATAACTCCCCCGCAAACACAAAAGAATAGGAGTCTAAGTAGTTATTAAAGCAAATGGTAAATGAGCATAAAAAAGAATCTGAGGTTTGGGGTACTGTCTTTTACTGCATGAGTGTCGCTCATAGTCCTCGCGTCAAAGCCTAAAAAAGTATTATAATTGGCAGCGACATTCTGAAATTCCTCAAAACCAATAGCTATTGGGTCGTGTATCATTAACGGTCTGACGTTAAATTCTGCGGATTCAATTATTATGTCATTCCCGTTTGCGGTAGCTTTGAACCAGCGGTCCGAATCAGGCAGCGGCAGCTCAATACCGTTTCCAACTTTAGATTTCACTAGCTCCCATTCTTCTTCCTTTGAATCACTCCAGTCTATTTTTCTATCAAATAGCATATTGGTATATCTCCTTATTAATCCTTAATCGAATAATTAAAAAATGTAACTGTTTATAGGATTATTTCTACCGAACGCCTCTTCCTTCAGCTCCTCGTCCTCCAAGGGGTTCGCCCTGAGGTACAAGTGGTGCGGGCTGTTCTACTAAAGGATCAGGCTGTTCCACGAGAGCCGGCGGCTGTTCTACCAATGGATTTGGTTGGTCTACCAGCGGGTCGGGTTATTCCACAAGCGCTGCCGGCTGCCTTACAAGCGGATCCGGCTGTTCAACTAGAGGATCAGTTTGTTCTACCAATCCCTCGGGCTGTCTTACTAAAGGATCGCCTTCTACTAAAGGCTCTCTTTGTTCTACTAAAGAATCTGGTTCTGAGACTACCCCCCCTGGCGGCATCTCCATAGTTTCAGGTTCGGTAACGATTCCTCCGGGTCCGGGGTCCATATCGAAGGATTCAGGCTCAGATATAACACTATCAGGACTAAGAGCCGGGTCGGGTGCGTCTAAAACGGTGTCAGGAGCAAAAGCCGGATCTCCTGCTTCTATTTCTCTTGGATCAGGAGCCCTAGGTGTGTCTGGAGCGGGAGGTGGTTCAGGATCGCCGTATTGCGCCATGGACATTGGGGCTATCATTAAAATTGAAAATAAAGTTAATTCAACTAATAAAACTCTTCTAAATATTTTTTTCACCATAGTTCTCCATTTAAAGAAAGGCTTTTATTGTTAATATCTTTAAGTTTACTCAGTGATTGGAGTAGCTGAAAGAATTTGTATATCAGACACTCTATATCCCTGTCTGCCAGCGCCCATAGTTATTCCGCCTTTTAAATATGTGTCTGCACTCTTAGGTGGAACAGTAACAGGCAACAATCCCTGAGTTGTTGCAATTGTTTGTCCCACTGCAGGACCTGATGATGAATAAAAGAGCAGTCTGACTCTAATATCCTTATATGCTATATCCGCAGTGTTCTCAATCTTGACTGAGCTCAGCATTGCTACTCTTGCAGGGGCAAAATAAGACCAGTCCGTGATTTTTAGGAACCATTGTGGATGAGTGATCTGATTGCTATTATAACTAGCAGGATTTTCAGCTTCTGTTGTATCTTCAGCAAAGCTTAAAAGACTAAAACTTAGGAGCAAAGCAAACAAAATGTATAATCCGGTTAGTTTTTTCATACACTAAGTTTAATCGATAACTGTATTTTCTTCTATATTTTTATTTCTTTCTTTTTTCTAGAATATTTAGGTTGGTTATACTTTAAATAACTGCGAGCTATTATGAAGAAAAAGAATGTTTTTCTTGTGTTATTAGTTCTTATGATTTTAGGCTGGGGAATAGCTGTATATCTCTACTTAGATTATAAAAATAAAGACGCTTATCATGGAAATATCTATCACAGACAGGCGCCGCGCTTTGTTCTTACTGGGCATGAGGGTGATCCTATAAGGCTTGATCAATTTCAAGATAAAATCGTATTAATTTCCTGGGGTTATACGAATTGCCCTGATATCTGCCCTCTAACTCTCGCAAATCTAAAAGAGGTAATCGAGCTCCTTGGCAGTGATGCTAATGATGTTCAAGTCTTATTTATAACTGTAGATCCCGAGCGGGATACAGCAGAGAGAATGAAGGCATACGTTCCCTATTTTCAGGGAGACTTTATTGGCATCACAGGAACTCAGGAAGAAATAGAAGAGATAGCGAACGAGTATGGAGTCACAATTGTTAAACACCCTGCCGTATATGGCAGGGGTAGGTTTGATACCTGGGACAGATATCTTATGACCCACACAAACACAATCCATCTTGTAGACGAAAACGGCAGATTATTTTTAACTTATCCGCATTATAAACATAATCCCAAAGAGATGGCAAAGGACATTAAGAAACTGTTGCATGATCAGTAAATCTTTTCTATAATAGTAATATGTAAAAGGAGGGAACAACAATGTTTAATATGCGAAGTGGGCTAGGAATTTCTGTAGTGGTTGTAATAATGTCCTTTTTTATAGTCGGCAGCTGCAATAATAACGGTGGTAAAGCCCCTCTCGGACCGCCTTTCCAGAATCCTATTCAAATTTCAAGCATTAACGGTGTTCTCGATGTAACTTATAACGCTGCAGTCTCTCCAGCCGAAGTAGGCGGGAAACCTTTTATGAGTGCTCAATATAACGGCATGATAGCCCCACCGACTCTTAGGGTTAATCCCGGCGACACTATAAGACTTACATTAAACAATTTTCTCGAAATGATGACAAACGTTCACTATCATGGCATGAATGTTAGTCCTTTATCTCCTTCAGATGATGTTTTTATAATGATTACCCCGAACAGTGGATTTGAATATGAAGTTCAAGTACCGGAAGATCATCCAGAGGGTATGTTTTACTATCACGCGCACCTTTTTGGAATCACCGAGTTTCAAATAATGAGTGGTCTATCAGGTGGATTAATTGTAGAAGGAATATTAGATCCATTTCCTCAGCTCCAGGGTATAACGGAGCAGATTATGTATCTCAAGGATTTTCAGATTGTGGATGGTGAAATTCCTCCTGAAGGCATGATTGATCCTAGCGGACCTACTAATTTTACAGTCAACGGACAAACTAATCCGACTATAACTATGCGTCCGGGCGAGACTCAGTTCTGGCAATTAGCAAATATTGGGGCTGATCTTTACTACGATCTAGTGCTAGAAGGACATTTATTCTATCAAATCGAGAGAGACGGAAACAGGCGTAATCAAACAATAGAGAGAAACAGCATTTTAATGCCGACTAGTTCCCGTGTTGGAGTATTAGTTCAGGCTAACGAACCTGGGCGTTATAAATTAAGAGCCAGAAAATTTAACACCGGACCACAAGGCGACCAATACGGGGGAGCTACACTTCTAACGGTGAATGTTGAGGGAGATCCAATTCAAGATCCAATTACACTTCCCATACCTATGAACCAATTCCCGCCTGTTGAGAACCTTTGCGACCAGGTAATCGCCGTCGATAGAACTATAGAATTCTCAGAGACTGCAGATGGAAACACTTTCTTTATTAACGGCAAAGAGTTTGATCCTGAAAGGGTAGATACCGAGGTTAAAATAGGCGACTATGAAAGATGGACTGTTACGAATACTTCAGGTGAGCTTCATGTATTTCATATTCATCTGACCGATTTTGTTGTTTGTGAAGTAAATGGAGAGCAGCAGCCTTTTGTTGGTAAGCAGGATACGGTCAATGTCCCTTATCAAGGCCAAGACCCTAACTTCGAAGGCCCTGGTGAAGTAGTAATTGTTATTGATTTTACAAATCCTATTATAGAAGGGAAGGCTGTTTATCATTGTCACCTTGGAGAGCATGAGGATAATGGCATGATGGCAGTTTTTGAAGCTTGCGCTGAACCGCCTTGTCCTGATTTTGACGAATAGGAGGATTCTGCTATTCAGATAATTCGACTTGCTTGAGTTTCTCGACTTGTTTAGCTAGTTCCCAAACCAGTTCTTTAGTTCCTTCACCAGTAGCTGAGGAAATTGGGAAGGTTTGTATACCCTTATCACTGAAGTACTTCTCGATTCTTTCTAACTCCTCACGCGCTTCTGTAATATCAATTTTGTTGAGCGCTACGATCTGAGGTGTTTTGGATAGTTCTTTGTTGTAAGCTTTTAATTCCCTATTCATAGTCGCATAGTCTTCAATAGGATCCCTCTGTGTAATAGGTGAGAGATCCAGCAGGTGGACTAAAATTTTTGTGCGCTCAATATGTCTTAAAAACTGTATTCCAAGCCCGGCTCCTTCATGCGCGCCTTCGATCAGCCCAGGAATATCTGCGAGTACAAATGTTGCACCATCGCCATAACTTACTACTCCCAGGTTCGGGACAAGAGTTGTAAAAGGGTAGTCGGCTATTTTGGGTCTAGCAGCTGAGATGGTTGAGATAAGGGTTGATTTGCCTGCATTAGGAAATCCGAGCAATCCAACGTCAGCTAACAGCTTCAATTCAAGTTTAAGTGTTTTTTCTTCACCAGGAACGCCGGGCTCAGCTTCTTTTGGCGCTTGGTTTGTGGGTGTTACAAATCTTGCGTTTCCTCTGCCGCCTTTTCCTCCTTTTGCTACAATTAGAGTCTGGCCGTCTTCAGTAAGGTCACCATAAAAAGCCCCGGTTTCGAAGTTCTTAATCATAGTGCCCAATGGAACTGGAATTAAGAGGTCTTCAGCGTTCTTACCATGCTGGTCTTTCCCTTTACCATGCACTCCTCTTTTGGCTCTATAGTGCTGTTGGTATCTGTGGTCTAATAGAGAGGTCATATTGCGCCGGGCAACCATAATAACATCTCCCCCGTTACCACCATCCCCGCCGTTAGGTCCGCCCCTAGGGACAAATTTCTCTCTTCTAAAACTTACACAGCCCCTTCCTCCGTCTCCGGCTTTTATGTAAATTTTCGCTTCATCAATAAATTTAACCATAACCAAATAATATAAACTATTTAATTTTTACTGACAGAACTAAACCTATTTTGAATAAGATTGATCCAAAAATCTAATAAATAAGGGAGCTGGCACAAAATGTACCAAGCTCCCATATATTATGTCATTCTGAACTTGATTCAGAATCTCATCTTTTGCATTTTTTCATCTCCCTTTTCCTAAGGGAGGAATATAAGGTAGAAAGCCATTAATTTACAGAAAACTGCTTTCTTCTAATTGCTATTAATCCTGAAATTATCATAATCGCTGCTAAAGCTGGAAGAAGTAAAAAGGTTCTCACAATATCTTTCGTTAAGAAGAGAAATTAGTTATATAGTACTCTATTTGGAGATAACTTGAAACTAATTTATTATCATTTTTCAAATAAAATTAACCGAATCATGATCACTTCTTTCATATTTTACTTCTGTCTTGAAATAATCCTATAGAAATGCTTGTGTATACTTTCAATTAAAATTGGTAATTTCAGATATTAGTTGGTATTTTCCTATTGAGGCTAAATAAATGTCCAAATCACACGGCTATACAACAACTTCAAGAGATGAACAATCGGTGCCTGAACCTACTTATGCTGAGCGGGTTCGGACACTAGTCTATCGCGCTAATATGGGGACGTTATCTACTCTATCTGCCAAGCATCCAGACTGGCCGTTCGGCTCGTTAATGCCTTATGGCTTGGATGAAAAAGGACACCCCACTTTTTTGATAAGTACCATGGCAATGCATACCCATAACCTTATCCGCGATCCTAGAGCAAGCTTGTTTGTTTCGCAGACTGATTCAGGCGGCGATCCCTTAGACGCTTCAAGAATTACTCTTATGGGTGAGGCTGCTAAGGTGCCCGAAGATCAACTCCATGAAGTTAGAGACTTCTATCTGTCGCGTTATAAGAATGCGAGTTACTGGGTTGATTTCGATGATTTCTCTTTTTATCGGATGGATATAAAAGACATATATTTTGTAGGTGGTTTTGGTGCAATGGGCTGGGTTACAGTCTCTGACTACCATGAAGCTAAAGTAGACCCCCTTGCTGACAGCGCTGCAGGAATTATTCAGCATATGAATCAAGACCATGCTGATTCCTTAGTTCTTTTAGCAAAACACTATACAAAAGTCGAAGCTGAAGAAGCATCAATGACCTCGGTTGACAGATTAGGCATGCAAGTCAGAATTAAATCTAACAATGAATTCTACAGCAGACGTATAGGATTCATCAGAGAAGCAAAAAACACTGAAGAATGCAGAAAAGTTATTGTTGAAATGGTAGCACAAGCGCGCGGTTAATTTCGGAATACAAATATGTCAAAAATAGCTCTAGTATTAGGTTGCGGGGTTATAGGCCTCACTTCAGGAATCAGACTATTAGAAGAAAATTATAAAGTTGAAATAGTAGCGGCAAATATTCCACCCGACACAACGTCAAATGTTGCTACGGCATACTGGTATCCGTTTCGGGTATCTCCACCCGAAAAAGTTTTGCCCTGGGCGGCTTTTACCTATGATAAATATATGGAGTTAGCTGAAATCTCTGGTATTGGAATCGGAGTATTTAACTTTGTTCAGATATTTGACCATAAAGTCGAAGACCCGTTCTGGAAACCAGCGGTCACTAACTTCATCAGGGTAGGAAAGGATGAACTACCGCCAGGCTATGTAGATGGGTTTATTGCACCTATAGCTCGAATTGAAACTCCAATCTATATGGATTATTTAGTTGGTAGATTCAAGGATTCCGGTGGTAGGATTACAAAATTAGATAAAGAAATTGAAAATATAGAAGAAATATCAGGGGATCATAAACTGATAGTTAACTGTTCTGGATTAGGAGCTGGAAAAATATTTAACGATAAAGAAGTTTTCCCAATTCGGGGGCAATTGGTCAAAACCACTAACCCCGGACTCAGGGACTGTATTAACGAGGAAGAGGGGCCATTAGCCGTTTCGTATATAGTTCCCCATAGTACTTACTGTATACTGGGTGGAACTGCTGATGACAATGACTGGAATCTGGAAGTAGACCCGAAAACTTCTGAGGAGATATTACGTAAATGCAGAGAGCTTGATCCCAGATTAAATGAAGTCGAGGTTATAAGCGAAAGAGTAGGGCTACGCCCTGGTAGAACACAAGTGCGGCTTGAGTTAGAGCGGCTAACGAACGACTCAGTAATAATTCACAACTACGGACACGGAGGCGCAGGGTTCACGCTATCATGGGGATGTGCTGAAGAAGTCTTAAAATTGGCAGAGCAAGATTGCGCATAAAGGGTTATGGATAAAATTAATTTAAATTTTTTTGTTATCACCTCAATTGTGATTTTTCTTCTTATTTTAGATTCTCAGATAGATGCAAATTCCTGCGAGCCTGAAAAGTATCCGCCTCCACCTGAAGTAATATGGCCGCTGGATGATGCAGAATCCATCCCTATAGATACTGCCATAATAGTGAAAGACTTTAAATCTCTTTCGAAAACCCCTCATAAGCTAGATATGGAATTAACAGATAGCAGCGGAAACAGCATCGAGTATACAATTAAAAGATACCAATCCAGGAGATCGGTTTATAATTATGAGGCAGGCTTTATTTTTGTTAAACCCTCTAGAGGCCTAACACCTACAGAAGAATATTCTTTTACAGTAAAGGCAAAAGAAGGATTCGCGCAGCCGTTTACTGAAGCCATTGAGTTCAGTACCGGGGATGAAAATGCATTAGTTGCTTCCACGGAAAAAGTTGATGTGTCTTACTACTTTAGTGAACCCGGTTACTATTTGAGCAACTGTCAAACCTCAACGTGGGATAAAGCAACTTCTCTCGTATTTGTGAACTCAAAAATCGAAGGTTTTCCTCTAATCTTCGTACTTGAATCTAATTTGCTAAAGGATATAGCCTTTTTTCATTCATCACTAAATAAAAGAGATCTTGCTGTTTTATTCCTGCCCAACGAAAAAGGGCTCGACCAGTGTTTCAACTTTACTGCTTACTCCGTTAATGGGAATAAAGTGTTTACTGAAAAGCTCTGCAAACCAGAGCGCTGCGTAAAGGGGACATACTTAACAAAGCAACAAGCTGAACAAGAGTATAAAAAACATGGCGCTTTTGGATTCTCGTTAATTAAATTTCCCACGCCAGAAAAGGATATCCCTAACCACTGCACTCTGTATCCGCCGTTATGCAGGGAATATTGGTCTTCACTTTCCGAAGACAAATGCGGCGGGTCTTAATTAAAATTTATAGAAGTGCAGTATAGCCATCGGAACAAGGTTAAGTGTCCAGTGAGCGGGTATAGCGTGCCAAATTGAATGAGTCCGGAAAGTAATAGATGAGACCAACATACCCCCCTGGCAGCGATAGGGCTACCTCTACATGATTAGCTCTTCCCAGATGCAGCATATAAAAAACTAGACCAGATACAACAATAGCAAATAAGGATGTCCAATTTAGGCCGAACCAGGCTAATAGACGGTTCTCTGAATCTATAGTTACAGGCTGCGCAATACCGCCAGCGCAGTATTTTGCGACCTGTTGTGCCTTCAATTGACGCCCATATATGCAGGATTCGGAAGCCGTCTGCTAGGCAGCATTAATGCTGTTATGATACCAAGAATGAGAAAATGCTCAGGAATTTTGTTGAATAATGACAACACGTACATCGTTGTTAATCGATGTGGGTATGGAGAGGCGAGTTGAATCCATAGTCCAAATGGAATAGAGACTATTATCGCTATACTAGTGAGCCTAATACCCAATCTGTTCAACATACCTAACCCGAAATCTGTAAGCTTCCGACCTCTTAAGAGTATGATAATAATCGGTATAACCATTGAAGAAATAAAGCACAATATATACCAAAGTATTTCCAGTCTTGTATATACAGGCAGATCCAGGAGAAAATTGTTTATCCACCAGCGGCCTATTAGAGGCTCATAAATGAAAGTCCATTGATTATATGGCGACGGAAGGAGCTTAGCCAGCCGCGCCCAGAATATAGCTACATATACTGTAATAGATATGAGTATGAATATTGATACAATCCATTTACGTAGTGAGCGATTTTTTGTAATGTCGATATATTCGGATTTTAGGCTGTTGGATTTTCTGTTCATATTCTTTTTGTCTGAAAAAAGGTGGAAGATTTAGGCTATGCTAAAGGACAAGAAACTTTCTGTCAATTTATCTAGTCGGTAGTGAATATTTGGCATTTGAATAAAAAGCATTAACCTAATTGATCGTTATGAAATTCGGAATATGTCTCCCAATACGGTTGTCTCTCGAAGCTAAGGACAATGTAGAAATAGCAAAAGCCGCAGAAGATCTTGGTTTTGATTCTGTTTGGGTAAGTGATCATGTAGTAATGCCCAAAAAGCATGCAGGCATGTTCAGTGAGGTATTTTACGACCCTTTAATACTTCTATCTTATATTGCGGCTGAGACATTCAAAATCAAGATAGGTACAAGCGTAATAATACTCCCTTACCGAAACCCTGTAGTGGTCGCTAAAATGATAGCCACTCTCGATGTTCTGTCGGAGGGTAGAGTGATTTTCGGAGTAGGCCCCGGTTGGATGAGAGAGGAGTATGATGCTCTCTCGGTACTATATGAAAAAAGAGGAGCTAGAACGAGCGAATATATCCGCGCAATTAAAGAACTTTGGATGAGTGATGAACCGAGTTTTGAAGGGGAGTATTGCAACTTTTCCAATATTAAGTTTTACCCTAAGCCCACTCAGAAACCGCACCCTCCAATATTTATCGCAGGCTCAAGTGATTACGCATTGAGAAGAGCGGCATATTATGGGGACGGATGGCAGCCTACTTGGGTTAGTCCGGGAGACGTTAAAGATGGTATTCCAAAATTAGAAACCATGGCAGCTGAAAAAGGAAGGGATTTATCCAGTTTTACATACTCAGTCAGAAACAGACTCCATATAGTTGATGCTGATTATGAAGCAAAAAATGACAATATTTTTGAGAGTGATGACCCGCCTTTTCTGCTTCGTGGTACAGTTGCAGAGATTACAGATGATATAAAAAGTTACGAGGATTTAGGGGTTTCACATATAGTCTTAGACCCTGTAGTAGAAAATCTAGACGAGATATACAACACTATGGAAATTGTCTCAAGAGATATATTGCCCGAAATAAATAGTTGAAAACTATTTTCTTTTTTCTAGGAATTGAGGACCCTTGCCTATTGGTTTACTTGGGTTTTCAATCTCTTGCTGCATAACGTTGTCCAGTATGCTTACCCAGTAGCGCCACCAGTATGAGTTTTCCTTGTAGTTGCTTTTTTGAGTATCCGCATAGGAAATTACCTGATGTACTGTTCCGTGATATAAGCCCAGTTTGCTTGCGGCATCTTTGGTTTCTTCAGGGTCGATAGGGATTTTATCAAGTTGTGCTTCTATTAAAGTTTTAATTTCGTCAACATGCTTGGACATTTCACTAGATAATTGCTTTATCTGTTCACCTGCTGGAGTTACATCTCCCTCAAGTTTTTCTGCATCGTTGTTTATTAGATCCACAAAATCAAGTAGGTTATCTAAATTCCGTCTTGCCTTAGCCGTATGTTTTGAAAGTTCAGTTAATTCTTTAGCATTTAACCCCATTTACTGCCTCCTTAATATTCTATTAATATAAGATTATCATTTAATTTTATAAATCATAGTTTCAAATAACCAAGCTCTTTAGCGATTCATCTGCTAGTGCTTGTTGTTTAAATGAAGGATCTATCATAATAGCTTTCTCTAAGTCTGATTTTGCTTTTTCGAAGTTCTTTAAGTATAAAAATAGCCCAGCTCGATTGAAATATGCTTCCGCATAATTTGGGTTGAGCTCTATTGCCTTGCTATAAGCAGTGAGTGCGCTTTTTGGTTTCTCAAGATTGTGTAGTGACACTGCCTTATTAAACCAAGCCTCTAAATAATTTTTCTCAATCTCAATTGCTTTATCGTACGCTTCTATAGCTTCTACGTCTCTTGCAAGACTGCTAAGAGATGCTCCTTTGTTGCACCATGCTATTGCAAATAATGGTCTTAGCTCAATTGCTTTTTCTGTGCATTCAAGAGCTTCTTCGGCTCTGCCTGCTCTACCTAAAGCTGACGCCTTGTTATTCCATGCTTCTGCGTAATCTGGTTGAATATCTATAGCTCTTTCATAGGACTCAATCTCATCTTGCAGGTGCCCCATAACAGAGTATGTAATGGCTTTGTTATACCAGGCTTGGGCGAAGTCGGGTTTTAGCTCAAGAGCTTTCTCGAGGGATTTAATTGTCTGCTTAAAATCACCCTTGTAATAGTAATCTGTAGCTTCAAGTACGAGATCTTCGGGTTTAATCTTTTGGTTCATTATTGTGGCCTGTAAACAACTATCCCTGGTACATTTTTAACATATTCTTTTAGGTCTTCATCTACTACTTTTTGATTCCTTTTTTTAGATGAAGCATGTCTTAAATAGACTCCATCATTTTTTTTGATAATTATTCCTGTGTGAGTGACATCAAGTCCACCGATGTTCGTATACATTCCGACGTAGTCTCCTGTAAGAAGTTTCGAAATGAGGTCGTCATCAATAGCTGATGACGGTATAAAGTAGAATTCCCTTTTCTCAATCGGAATACCTGGAAGAAATGTAGAGCCGTCACTCTTAAGATTCAAACTTTTCTCAACAACTATGGCATTATTGCCTCCAACTTCAAAAGTGACATCTCTCACATTTTCATTATTGTGAACTGGCCAATCGGAGAAAAAGTGGTTTCTATTGTGAAACGAAATATCTCCGTTTTGGTACCGGATGCCCTTAAGATTAGTATTAAAGTCTTCTAAGGTATTAGATAATCTAAGAGCTTCTACATAATCAATATAGGTAAAACAGTCCATACCTTGCAAGTTTACTGTGAAAATTTCTGTGGTATTGATATCTCCTGTGAGAGTATGTTCTTCATAAGGAGTGCCAAGAAATTGTTTTGATAAAAAATCTATTTGAGCCGATGTGGTTTCAGGCTTTTTTTCTATAATTTCCTGTATTTTGTCCTGATTCCATTTACCCAATTCTATTATTTCAGTCTTTTCTTCTGAAATGCCCTTTAATGATAGAATGAATGTTATTACAACCAGCAAGCTCAATACTTTCTTAAAATGCTCAATTAAGAATTTCATATTTTAAGTGTACCCCAGGCTTCAATATTAAACAGTTATAAGGATCATTCCGGTTTATGGCAAACTGCTTCAATGTTATGTCCGTCTGGTCCTATAACAAATGCCCCGTAATAGCTAGGATGATAAATAGTTCTTATCCCTGGAGGGCCGTTATCTTTTCCGCCTGCTTCAATTGCGGCCCTATAAAAATCATCTACCTGTTGTCTTGTCTCTGCTAGAAATGCAATATGCATAGGGTTAACTGCTTTGTCTCCCTCAGTCATCCAGAATTCACCTTTTTTATTAAATCCAAATCCTGCCCAGCCCATTATCTCCATAATTAAATTATATCCTAGGGGTTCAAGCGTTTTTTGATAGAAGTTTTTTGATTCATTGTAATTGCCAACAGTGATGCTAATGTGGTCTATTATCATTTCCTATCCTTACCTCAGTCAAAGATTTCATCTAACCAATCTAATGATACTGCTGCGGAAAATGAAGGATTTCCTATTTGACAGTGACTATCTGCTCCTTCAACCTCAGTGAAAATATGTTTCGTAACTCGTCCAGAAACTTTCTCAACGAACTCATTGCATTGTTTCTCAGGTTCCTCACCTTCACCAGAACCTACAAGCGCCAGAGAAGGACATCTGATATTTGATATGGCATCTCCAACGGTGAAATCCTTTAGATATATAAATGTGTCTTTGAAGGTAGGCTGTCCAAAACGAATCATAAGGTTTTCAGTTCTCGCTTTTTCCTCGGGGGTCATAATATCTTCTGGGATTTCAGGCAAATCTTTGAGGGCGAAATTTTGGTCATCGGGTGCCTCAGCAGGATCATATCCGGCAAATGCTGTTAGGTAATTGTGCAGGTTTAAGATTGGTGAGTTTGCAATGAGAGCTTTGACTCTTGGCTCGCGCGAAGTTGCGCGTGCGGCAAAATACCCTCCAAAGCTTATTCCCATAAGCGCTAAACGCTCCATATCAACCTCTGGTCGGTCCTGTATGAAGTCAATTACTGTTTTGGTTGGATTTTCGAAATCAGGCTCAAAATGCGTTCCCGTATAGAATCTGAATACGTCCATCTGACCTGGGCCTGCGAAAAGCACGACATTGTAACCCCTTTCTAATGCTGTGTAGCCCCTCATGAAATACTCTTCTTCGAGAGTTCCGTCAAATCCGCTTACGATTAATAGAGTCTTTCTCTTTTGTTCATAAGGGCTCGGCGACATAAAATAAACGGGCAGATCAATACTCTTGTATGTCAGGAGATGCTCTTCAAAGGTATGCCACAAATTGTCCATGGCCTCACGAAAACAATAACGTGCCTGCATACCTAATTTTTGATGATTTGGATCGAGGCAGCTGGTGTAATACTCAGCAGCCCTAAAGGAATTGCAGGCCTTTAAGAATTGATCGCGCGCGCTTGCGGTATGACCTTTTGAAGCTCGTTTATGAGCGTCTTTTTGCTGCCATTCCGCAAGTTTTAAGAACTCTTCAACCCAACTTACGGGATCACCATCTTTAATACGGCTGGCTAGGGATAAACATTCTCCTACAGATGCTGCGCCAAATGATGAAGACCCCATCTGACGAAGAAGCTGGAAATCCATTTCCTCATCAGTAAATCCCTTTACCCTTGTTTTTCCGCGTTTTATCTTTGACATCTGAGACTCCTCATGCTCTATAGCTGAATTACCTACCCATTTTACACCGAAATCTATTTCTATCAATAAAATGAATGAGTTTTACTCTCTATGGTTTATACTTCTTATATTCTAATATTTATCTGCGGGGGAAATGACGATGGGTATGAAAGAATTTTTCGATTTGCTTTCCGACAAATTTCACTCAAGCTCGGGCGTAAAAACGGTCTACGGAGAGCCTCTGGAAACACAGGGAAAGACTATTATTCCGGTTGCTAAAGTAGCTTATGGGTTCGGCGGTGGGTACGGAGAGTCCAAAGATGATAAAAAAGAGGGGCATAACGGCGAAGGTGGTGGAGTGGGCGGAGGACTTGCCGTAAAGCCTGTGGGGGTAATCGAAGTTACGAAAGAGGAGACCCGCTTTATCCCTCTTAGCGGGAAGAAGAAACTGGCCGGAATGCTGATATTGGGTTTTCTCCTCGGCCTATTCTTCGGCAGAAGATAAGTCTTTATGCTTCATGCCATAAATCGTTACTATGATTTTCCGAGATCCGCCGTGGTTACGGTGCTCACAGAGATAAATTCCCTGCCATATTCCTACATTAAAAGCGCCGTCTTTTATCGGAATTGATACCGAACTTCCTAACAATGATGCTTTGATATGAGCTGGCATGTCATCAGATCCTTCTAAAGTGTGAACATAATATGGCGCATTTTCAGGAACGTATTTATTAAAGTGGTTCTCAAAATCCACCCTTACATCGGGGTCAGCATTTTCATTAAGTGTTAACGAAGCTGAAGTGTGACATATAAAAACATGAGCTATGCCGATTGAATATTGTTTCAGTTCAGGACATTGTTCAAGAATTTCACGAGTAACAAGATGAAACCCGCGAGGTTTTGGGGATAGATGAATTTCAGTTTGTGTCCAATTCATATCTTTAATTACTCTTCAAATACTTTTGTATCAAGTCTCTTAGCTAAACTTTCTGCTCCCCAGCTCATTACTACTCTGTGATTCCATTCAAATATAGGTTTTGCTAGTGGAGAGAGTATATTCATCCAGATTTTAGTAGTATTTACTAGCCAATCGTATCTTGCAATCGTTTCGTCTCCATCTTCTGAAAGATGCCATATGCCTTTTCCATCAAGTTCTCCTTTGGCAATTCCTTCAAGATAAGTCATAGGCTCTACTTTTACTGTCTCGATATCAAACATTAGTTTATAAGGGAGCTTTGTCCTCCAGGTGTATCGTCTAATGCTGCCAACACCCAAATCATCTCCTTCCCGTAATTCCTCTACATCTATGACCCCTTTCCACCACTCAGGCCAATATTCAGTGTGATATATCTCGTTCCATACCTTTTCAATCGGCGCTTTAATTCTCCAAGTAGTGACAAACTCGTAAGATGCCATTTTAAAGTTCTATCCCATCATCTTTTGTACAACATCTGCCATTGCTTCGATAAACTTAGGGTCATCGTTAACTGTCTTGGCGCGATATAACTTAATTCCGACCTCGTCTGATGCCTCCTGAGCTTCAACACCAATATCAAAGAGTACCTCTATATGATCGCATATAAATCCTATAGGCTGAGCAATGACGTTTTTAACCTCTTCTTTTGCTATTTCTTTAATCACATCACATACGTCCGGTTCAAGCCAGGGATCAGTAGGCCTTCCACTGCGGCTTTGATATACTAGCTTCCAGTTATCATAGTTTAATTTTTCTGCTATTAATCTTGTGGTCGTGGTTAATTGCTCCACATAAGGAGATGCATCGGCCATTGGCGTAGGGATACTGTGAGCAGTAAATAAGATCATAGTGTCCGGATATTCTTCAGGCGGAATATCATCAAGGCAGTCTTGAACACGGTCTGCCGAATCCTCTATGAAAAGCGGATGGTCAAAGAGGGGAGGTGTATACTCAAATCGCATATCTATGCCTTGATCAGTAAGCGCTTCCTCCACATCTCTCTGATATCTTTCCCAACTAGCGTCGGATTGATGGGCCGCCATAATCATCCCGATAACATTTTTATATCCTTTCTCCGACATTTCTTTTATTGTATCTGGAGTAAATGGATGCCAATTCCTCATTCCAACATATACAGGAATGTCGTGTCCATATTCCGCTAATTTATTTTGTAAACCTTCAGCCTGTTTATATGTATATTCATTCAGCGGAGATTTGCCGCCAAACAGTTCGTAATGGTGAGCAACTTCTTGCAGCCTGTCGGGCGGAATAGGGCGGCCTTTAGCTACGTTTTGCAGAAAAGGGTGAATATCGTCGATCTTCTCGGGGGCTCCGTACCCTATCATTAGAATAGCGTCATACTTCTTGGACATTTAATTCTCCTGCATTGTTATTTCTGAGAGTATTCATGAACAAAATCTATAAGCGCCAATACATTATCTACCGGTGTCTTAGGTAATATGCCGTGACCAAGATTAAATATGAAACCCGGTTTTCCTTTTGTTTTATCTATAATTTTTTTGGCGCGTTTCCGTATTTCAGATGGTGTAGAGAAAAGTAAAACGGGGTCTATGTTTCCTTGAATAGCTTTGTCATAGCCGATTTGTCGCCAAGATTTAGCCAAATCAACCCTCCAGTCAAGCCCAATTACCTGACTTCCGGACTCTTTAATCAAATCTAGTAATGCTCCAGTTCCAGTGCCAAAATGAATTACAGGAGCGTCTTTTTGAATTTCCGATATAAGTTTTTTCATGTGAGGGAGAACAAATTCTTTATAGTCATCTCTGGACAGGCATCCAACCCAGCTATCAAATAACTGAACAACATCTGCGCCGGAGTCGATTTGGCTGTTCAAGTAAGAAGCTGTGGCTATTGATAGTTTTTCCATCATCAAATGCCATGCTCCGGGATCTTTGTACATTAAACCTTTAGTGTTCTCGTAATTTCTGGATCCACCGCCCTCGATCATATAGGAAGCAACTGTAAATGGGGCTCCCGCAAATCCAATAAGAGCTTTGTTTGGATCCAGCGCCCGTCTTGTTATCTTAAGCGCTTCATAAACATAATTTAGAGATTCCGGATTAAAATCTTTTATGCGATCAACAGCTTTGCCGGAACGCACAGGCCTTTTTATTCTTGGGCCTTCGCCCTTTGAAAACTCAAGCCCAACACCGAGCGGTTCTACAATGAGCAGTATGTCAGCAAAGATAATTGCAGCGTCTACATCTAATCTGTCGACTGCGCTCAATGTGACTTCAGCTGCAAGCTCTGGGGTTTTACAAAGCTCAAGGAATGATACTTTTGATCTTAGCTCTCTATATTCCCTCATATATCTGCCAGCTTGACGCATAAGCCAGACTGGCGTGTAGCCTGTTTCTTCAAGGCGGCAGGCTTTCATAAACACTGAATTATTAGTGATTTCTTTTCGTTTTTTTTGAGACCCCTTACTCCATATCATATCAACACAGCGCCATTTATTGGTATCAACTCCATTTTTCAGCGCAGTGCGTTTTTTGTGAATTAGCTTGTTTCCAATCCTTGCTACTTCTCGAATAAGATTTCCCATCTTGGGGCTGTCGGGTTCATAGTCTGGTGTTATCCCAAATCTATATAAAGTTTCAGAGGTGGTAGGCCCTATTGATCCTATCACGGTCTTTTTAAATCCCTGCTTCAATTTTTTCACCGATCCGTACTTTCTTGCTACTTCAAATAGATGATAAATCTGCTGTGAGCTTGTAAATAGCGCTATGTCTTCTTTGAATTCTGATATTGATTTTATTGCCAGTTTAAGTGGCTCAATGTCTTCGGGAAGGGCCCATTTGTAAATTGGCACCGGAGTAACTTTAGCTCCTTTACTTCTAAGAACGCTAATAAATTCCTTGTTAGGGATGCCGTATTCCTGAACTGCAATCTTTTTGCCTTTTAGTTCTGTTTCATTCTCAAGTGTGTTAAGAATGTCTCGCCAAGTATTGGGTTCCGGTACAGTTACATTGGGTTTTAGCTTCATCTCACGCAGAGCAGCTACGGGTTTTGGGCCGCGGACTACGATGGTTGTATTCTTAAGCGCTTTTATAAATTCTTTTTCAGGATATTTAGTAGATACCGCTTTTTTAAGAGCGCGAGCGCCAACACCTGTCATAAGAATCACCATATCAAAATTTCCGGCAATTAGTTCTTTGGCGAATTTATAAGCCTCAGTTGACTGAGAAAGAGATACTTCTCTCATCGACGGAGCTATGCGAGGCACACCTCCGTGATACAGTATTAATTTCTCTATTTCATTTGCTCTACGACTCTCAAATGAAGTTACTTTTAGACCGTTGAAATCATAAGGGTTCTTCATAATTGTTTAATATTGTTTTGAGTATATCTGAGTTTAGCATAGGGAAGAGTAGGGTCAATTTATATAAACTTGGCGTTAATGCCAGGATCATTTCTTGATATTCCTACCTGCATTTCTTATAATCCCTACTGAATAAATCGCTAATGGAGAGTTAAATGGGCAAAAAAGTTGAATTTTATTTTGATTTTAGCAGTCCATATACATACATTGCTTCAACCAGGATAGAAAAAATTTGTGAAGATAACGGCGCAGATCTAGAGTGGAAGCCGTTTTTACTGGGTGGAGTATTTAATGAGATAGGCTCAGTCCCCGCCATTCAGATTGACAATAAATTTAGATATCTAAGACAGGATTTTGAGCAATCTGCTATATATTACGGAGTAGACTTTAAGTTCCCGGACTTATTTCCTCTAAACAGCGTGAGATCTATGAGAGGGGCCTTTGCAGCACAGGAGAAAGGTAAATTAGTAGAATATACGCACGAGATGTTCAGGCTCTACTGGACCCAGGGTATAGATCTAAGTAAAGCGGACATTTTAGGAGAAACCGTCGCCAATATAGGGATTGACACCGAGTGGTTTGTAAATAGAATTGCAGAGCAGGATATAAAAGATAAGCTCAGAGAAGAGACAAATACGGCAATTGAGAGGGGAGTTTTTGGAGCACCCACAATGTTTGTTGATGATCAGATGTTTTGGGGTAATGACAGACTTGATTTCTTGGATAGATATTTAAAGGGTTGAGTTAAATATTTGAAGAGCGCATCTATATTTCCATTTAAATAAATTAGTGTAAATTTCTGATTAACTAATCTGAGGAGAATCGCATTAATGCACAGTTCATTTCAATATAAAGATGGGGAATTCCATATAGGGGGAGTATCTTTAGCTGAGATCGCAGAATCAGTAGGAACGCCTTTTTACGTATATAGCTATGAATTTCTACAAGACAGTTTCACTGCCTATAACGAAGCTTTCTCAGGAATGGATACGTTAATCTGTTACTCTGTGAAGGCCAATTCCAATCTTGCGGTTCTAAAAGCATTTTCAGATCTTGGTTCAGGGTATGACATTGTATCTGGTGGTGAGCTTCTTCGGGTTAAACGAGCGGGAGGCGACCTGGGCAAAGTGGTGTTCTCGGGAGTAGGGAAGACTAGAGAAGAAATGAAGGCTGCTATAGAAGCTGGAATCCTCTTTTTCAATGTAGAATCCGAGGAAGAGCTTCATGTTTTAAATTCGGTTGGCAAAGAGCTTGGCAAAAAAGCTCCAGTGGCTCTGAGGGTAAACCCTGATATCGATCCGAAAACTCATCCTTACATTTCAACTGGTTTTAAAAAGAGTAAATTTGGTATAGAGATTGGCAGAGCTTTTGAAGTTTATAAAGAGGCCAACAATATGGATGGCATAGAGGTAATAGCCATTGATGCGCACATAGGGTCTCAGATTTTTGACCTTACCCCGTTTGTAGATTCAGTTAAAAAGTTGATCAGTCTAGCAGATGATCTGGTTAGAGAAGGAATTGATATTCAGTATATAGATATAGGCGGCGGGCTCGGAATAAGTTACAAATTAGATGATAAGCCTCCCCAACCAAAGGTGTACGCTGATATTATAATGAAAGAATTTTCGGGTAAACCTTATAAACTAGTTCTTGAACCTGGAAGATCCCTTATGGGTAATTCTGGAATGCTGGTAACCAAGGTTCTATACCTTAAAGAAGGTACAGCAAAAAAATTTGTGATAGTGGACGCAGCTATGAATGATCTTATAAGACCTGCATTTTATGAGTCCTATCACGAAATACTGCCTGTTGTTAAAAAGTCTCTGGGTACGGAGGTTGTTGATGTGGTAGGCCCTATCTGTGAATCAGGAGATTTCCTTGCGCAGGATAGAGAACTTCCTAAAGTCACAAGCGGTGATTTGCTTGCAGTACTTAGCGTAGGAGCTTACGGTTTTGTAATGTCCTCTAATTACAACACTCGCCCGCGAGTTCCTGAAGTATTGGTTAAAGGTGATCAATTTTCAGTAATTAGAAAAAGAGAAACATATGATGAGTTGCTTAACCTTGAGCAAGTTCCTGACTTTCTCTAGATACAACTCTCCTTTATTAAAGGATTTCCTATACAGACTTTTGATAAGTATTCCTTAAGGAGTGAATCTTAAGTTTCAACTCTACTCTGACCGTAGAATTAAAAACTAGTAGGGGCATCAATAAGTTTTTCAGCCTCTTCTATGATTTCTCCCAATCTCTCTTTGAAGAGAGTAATTCCGCCAAGGGGTATGACGATGCAGGATCTGCCGCCGCTTAATTCTGTAATTCTTAGATATTTTCCTTTATGGTTTTCTTTTACATCGAAAAAAAATCTTTTAGATTCAATGTCAACGTGTTTGCTTGCGTGTTCTTTTTCCGTTCTCTCTGCTCTTTCTTCTCTTTCCATCTTTTTGCTACCTCCGCCTCATTCCCTATCTGTGGGATGTATTTGTAGTTAACTGCGTATGGGTCGAAATAATAACCCTATGATATATAAAAATCAAGATGAAAAGTTAAATTTAGATTATGTATAATTTGTCGGTAAGAGTTGAACCTATAAGGAGAAAAAAGTATGTCTAAAAGGGTTAAATTTGGAATATCCGCACCTGTGCCAGGAACTTCTGTTCAGGAGCTAATAGATTTTTCTATTAAAGCAGAAAAAGGTGGTTTCGATACTCTATGGTTCCCAGACCATGTTGTCTTTATGGCGAAGAAATTGACGCCGGAAGTTTGGTCCGTAATTACTGCAGCTTCTACTACAACTAACTCCATACACTTTGGCAATGTAGGAGATGCTCATAGAATCCATCCAGCAATCTATGCGCATAGATTGGCAACCATTAATCATATCTCCCAGGGCAGAAACTTTTTATGCTTAGGGTATGGAGAGAAGATGAACCTGGACCCTTACGGAATTAAATGGAATAAGCCTCTCACCAGGGTGGTCGAATCGGTAAAAGTGATGCGTGCACTTTGGAGTGGAGAACCGGTTAACTTTGAAGGGGAATTTTATACTCTTAGAGATGCAGAACTCCAAATATTGCCAGATTTTAAAAATGGTGTGCCTATATACATTGCAGCCACTGGACCAAAAGCTCTCAGAACAGCCGGGGAATATGGAGATGGATGGCTTACAAATGCAATGCCGTCACGACTTTTCAAAGAGAAATCACTTGCAGTAGATGAGGGAGCACTAAACCGAGATAAAAGCCTTGGACCTATTGAGAAGACATTATTTATTTTTATATCTATTGCAGAGGACCAAGACAAGGCTTATTCAACTATTGAGCCTGTTAAACATGCGCTAGTGTGGCCAGAGCTCCTATCTCAGGCAGGTTATGATATAGAAATAGATGATGAGTATAAGGGGCTTGAGTATACAAAAATTATGCCTAATGACAGTGATATGCTTAGAAAATTCAAGGAGATGGGACAAAAATACTATTCCCGAGAGATTGTGATGGATTTTATAATCGCGGGATCAAAGCAGGATGTAATTAAAAAGATGGAAGATTATGTAGATGTCGGTGTAGATCATTTTTTCCTTAGGGATTTTAGCCCTGATAAAGAAAAATCATTTGATATAATTTCAAAAGAGATCTTGCCCTATTTCAGGAAATGATAAATATAATTCAAACTCTGAAACTCTGTTCATTAGATTCCAAGTATTATTTGGACAGTTCTTTCAACTTTTAGTTTTGTAATACAATGAGATATAATCACAAGTGCAGCCTAATAAAAGTAAAATAAATATGTATATAAGAGAGATTGGCAAATAATGGCTAGAATAAAAATAAATCCTCCTAAAAAGTTTGATTATTCAACGGATATAAGCCTTAGAATTAGCGATATAAATTATGGCGGGCACTTAGGTCATGATTCTATTTTGTCCTTAGCTCACGAAGCCAGGGTCAGATTTTTTAAGAGCCATGGATTTACTGAGTTAAATGCATTTGGACCGGCAATAATATTGTCTGATGTAGCTATCTACTATAAATCAGAGGGCTTTTACGGGGATATTGTAACTGTAGATATCGCGGTTTGTGATTATCTAAAATATGGATGTGATCTAGTTTACCGGATGACCAATAAAGAATTTGGGAAATTGGTTGCAATATTGAAAACCGGAATTGTTTTCATCCATTATGAAAAGCACGAAGTCGCTCAAGTGCCTAAAGAATTTAAGTCTTTGTTTAAAGAACGAAAATATAGTATTGAAGTACAATCTAAAACGTAAAGTCGATCTTTAGCTACAGAAGCCCATTTATTCTTTCTCTACGATCATTGCAATACCCATACCGCCGCCAATACATAAAGAGGCAAGACCAATTTTGGCATCATCTCTTTTTTTCATCTCGTGAAGTAAGGTGACAAGCAACCTGCTGCCAGATGCTCCTATAGGATGACCGAGCGCAATTGCCCCCCCATTCACATTTAGCTTATCTCCAGGAATTGGCAGGTCCCTAAGTACCGCTAAAGACTGCGCAGCAAATGCTTCGTTTAGTTCAAAGAGATCAATATCCTCAAGCGACAGTCCTGCCTTATCCAGAGCTTTTTGAATAGCAGGCACAGGACCTATACCCATTATAGAAGGATCTACCCCTGCGACCGCATAAGAAACTATTGAGGCAACAGGCTTAATTCTTAGACTTTTAGCTTTTTCTTCAGATGTAACTAGGACTGCGGAAGCACCGTCATTAATGCCTGATGCATTCCCTGCGGTTACCGTTCCGTCTTTTTTAAAAGCCGGCTTTAGTTTCGATAGAGCTTCAACTGTTGTATTGCCTCTAGGATGCTCATCAACTTGAAATACTATCGGATCAGATTTTCTCTGAGGTATCAAGACTGGCACTATTTCATCTTTAAATCTGCCACTATCCATGGCGGCTTTGCATTTAGATTGACTATTGTAAGCAAATTCGTCCTGTTCTTCTCTGCTAATATCATATTTAAGAGATAGGTTCTCAGCTGTAACGCCCATATGATAGTCATTGAAAATGTCCCATAGACCATCATATATCATTCCGTCAACTATCTCATCCTTGGGTACGCTCATTCTATATCCATAACGCGCTTTAGTAAGATAATAAGGAGCTTGATTCATGTTCTCAGTGCCCCCTGCTATAATTACTTGGGCATCTCCAGCTTTGATTGCCTGAGCAGCTAATGTCACAGTCTGAACTCCTGAACCGCACGCCCTGTTAATTGTAAAAGCCGGAGTTTCAACCGGCAATCCTGATTCAATCGCTACTTGTCTAGATATATTCATACCCTGACCCGCAGAAAGTATGTTCCCCATTATGCAGTCATCTATTTCTTTAGGATCAATCCCAGTACGACTAAGTATTTCTTTCACTACCGCTGATCCTAATTTTGCTGTGGAGGTGTCTTTCAAAGTGCCTCCAAAGGACCCAATTGCAGTTCTTAATGGTTCACAAATGACGACTTTTTGCATAGATTTACCTCCTGGGGGTTTTCGAGCCGGTATGAAGCGGTTATTCTTGCATATTACCTTACGGAAATCTTATATCAAGTTAGCTGCGGTTATCTTGATACTACCGTTTCTGTTGGGTAATTCGTTAGGTAATAATATGAGGAGATAAGTAGAAATTGTCTAAACAAAAGGTTGGAATTATCTTCGGAGGAAGGTCCGTTGAACATGAAGTTTCCTTACTTTCAGCGAAATCTGTAATTAATAATACAGACACAGAAATTTATGATATTTACCCCATATTTATTGATAAGAATGGTTTATGGCATCGAGTCAATATTGATGGATGGTTAAAGGGGGGAGAACTTGAAGTATATACAGAATCATTTCTTACTCCCTCGCTGAATCACGAAAATCCGGTTTTCTTTGAAATAGAGAATTCAATAGTCTTAGATCAAGTTAAATTAGATGCAGTATTTCCTGTGCTTCATGGAACTTATGGGGAAGATGGGACTATTCAGGGAATGCTTGAGTTAATGGGTATTCCATTTGTAGGTGCTTCAGTTCTAGGTTCTGCAATTGGTATGGATAAGTTAGTAATGAAAGCAGTGCTGAAGGAATCTTCTCTACCTGTTGTTCCTTACTTTGGTTTTTATAGATATGAGTGGGAGTCTTATACAAAGAATATTAGAGATAGAGTAAATAGCGAGATCGGTTTTCCATGTTTTGTTAAGTCTGCTGATTTGGGATCCAGCGTCGGGATTTCAAAGGTTAATTCTGATGCCGATATAAATGCAGCAATAGATGACTCATGCAGGTACTCAAACAGGATATTAATTGAAAAAGCTGTATCAAACCCTAGGGAGATAGAAATAAGCGTACTAGGGCATGAGAATCCGATTGCCTCTGTGCCGGGAGAAATTTTACCTCATCGGGAATTTTACGATTATACAGCTAAATATTTAGAGGAGGGCACGGGTCTAATCGCACCAGCTCAAATCGATGAGGATATGACTGCCAAATTAAGAGATTTAGCCATAAAAACATTCAAAGCGCTTGATTGCAGCGGCATGGCGCGAGTCGATTTTTTAATTAACGGCGACACAGAAGAATTATTTATTGGTGAAATAAATACTATTCCAGGTTTCACGCAAATAAGTATGTATCCTAAACTATGGGAAATATCCGGGATAACTTTCTCTGAGCTCATTACAAAGCTCTTTGATTTCGCAATATATCGGAAGAATGACAGAATGAAGCTGAGTACTGATATAAAAGAAAAATCCTAACAGCTTTGTCAGAATATGATATTATTAGAAACTTGATCTATACAAAAAACTTTGATTTTGAATTTATAAAATTCCCTATACAAAAACTGGTCGATTATGAGCCATAAGACATCAAATCAATCCCAGCGTCTTAAGAAAAGTTTAAAGCTGCTCGATGTTTATGCTTTAGCTACTGGAACAACTTTAAGCGCAGGTTTTTTCTTACTGCCGGGAATAGCGGCTATGAACGTGGGACCTGCCATAACTCTTTCTTATCTGATTGCAGTATTACCTCTTATACCCGCGACATTTAGTATTGTCGAGCTTACAACTGCTATGCCTAAAGCGGGTGGCGTGTATTACTTCCTTGATCGCTCAATGGGCCCGCTTTTAGGAACTGTAGGAGGCATAGGCACTTGGCTTGCGCTAGTGCTTAAAGTGGCTTTTGCATTGATTGGCATGGGTGTATATATAGGACTTTTTGTGCCGGATCTTCCTATAATCCCAGTAGCCATAGGCATAGCAGTTGCTCTGGGAGTTTTAAACTTGCTGGGCGCCGATATGAGCGGCAAATTTCAGATATTTCTAGTTATTGTTCTGATTGTAATATTGACAGGGTTTATTGGTACGGGAATTCCAGAAATTAAATTATCACATTTTAGCGGTTACTTCGATTCGGGATCGGCTTCGATTGTATCTACAGCAGCCATGGTTTATATAAGTTACGTCGGTATTACTAAGGTTGCCAGTCTTTCAGAAGAAGTGGAAAATCCTGAGAGGAATCTTCCCCTCGGTATATTTTTAGCGCTTGGAACAGCTATTTTAGTATACGGAATAGGAACTGCTGTTATGGTTGGAGTAATCCCTATGGACGAGCTCGCGGGTGATTTATCTCCAGTAGCAACAGTGGCCGGCAGTCTCTTTGGCAAAATTGGTATTGTGATCGTATCAATTGCGGCGCTTTTAGCTTTCATCTCCGTAGCTAATGCAGGAACTATGAGCGCGTCCAGATATCCTTTGGCCATGAGCCGTGACTTCATGATGCCCAGCATGTTTCAGAAACTCGGCAAAAACGGTATGCCGCTTAATGCAATCATTGTTACTGTAGTTAGTGTTGTTTTGATTCTCTTACTTTTAGATACATCTAAGATTGTAAAGATCGCAAGCGCCTTTCAACTTCTCATGTTTATGTTTGTTTGTATTGCAGTAATAGTTATGAGAGAAAGCAAAATCGATTCTTATGATCCTGGCTACCGTTCTCCGCTATACCCATGGATGCAAATATTTGGAGTACTCGCAAGTCTTTGGCTGCTTAGTAATATGGGTATTTGGACCAAAGTCTTTACAGTTGTGATGTTCTTGATTGGGATAGTTTGGTATAAATTCTACGTTCGGAATAAAGTTGGGAGAAGCGGGGCTATATATCATATTTTTGAAAAACTCGGAAAATCAAGACATGAAGGATTAGATAGGGAGCTAAGAGGAATATTAAAAGAAAAAGACTTGAGAAAGGATGATCCGTTTGATCAGCTTGTAGCTCGATCTCATGTTATAGAAGTGAGTGCAGAAATAAGTTTCGAAGATATTGTGGAAAGAGTAAGTACTTTGTTTTCTCAGTTTGTTCCTGAATCATATGACAACCTGTACAGGCAGTTTTTTGAAGGAACAGTGGTGGGTGTTACTCCTGTAGCTCATGGCGCAGCTTTACCACACTCACGTATCGACGGACTTGGGCAAATGGAAATGGTTATGGTTCGGTCAAAACCAGGTGTCCATATCAAATTTAATAACCCGGCTACTGATCAGCAAGAGGAGCAAACATTACATGCAATATTTTTCTTGCTTAGCCCACTAGACAACCCAACTCAACATGTGAGAATGTTGGCCCAAGTCGCCAGGCAGATTGAGGATGAGAACTTTATGAATAATTGGCTAATAGCAGAAGACGAGCAGCAGCTTAAAGAAACCATATTGCACAATGAAAGATTTCACTCAATCTATATCCATAAGAATTCATCAACCGAACAACTTATTGGTAAACCGTTGAGCGCTATAAATATGCCCCAGGGCAGCCTAGTTGCGTTAATACGCCGCGGAGAACAAACCATTATCCCACGCGGCAGCACAATCATTCATGAAAATGACAGAATTACTGTTATAGGGGAGCCCTCTAGTATGAAAGAGTTCCATAAAACTTATATTAACTAGATTTTCTCAATTTCCTGTGAAAAAACGAAGAATAATAGGACTTATAACCATATTAGCCGGCCTTCCCGGACTTGGGGGGTTTTGGCTTATAGGGCAGTTAGACAATTTTCCGCTTATGGCGACTGTTATAGTTTTCAACGCGATATTCTTTAGAGGCTTATGCGGCGCAGTGGGAGGAATATTAATCTGGAGAGGTAGTAAGTGGGGTTACTATCTAACTCTCATTACTTGGTTGTACCTGATAGCGGTATCAATACTTACATTTAATCAATTATATAATGGCGGGATAGTTTTATCTTATGGATTTCTAGAAGAGAATTATTCTAGTTTTGGCAGGCCATTTCTAATGTCTTTGTTTAAGATGTTGTTAGGTATACCCATTGTCCATTATGTTTTAAATGATCTGTTAAAATCACAAAAAACCTATGAATCTGTTCAGTCTAGATGATATTATATTATGTGCTAACCTTATAAATTGTGAAAGTGATGTTTAAAATATTTTGATCTTCACTGATTCAGGCTGTTCACGATAGACTCAGGCAATTGTAGATTAAACTTGGATTTCATACTTATAAAAGGAGTACTAATAATACGATGGGCGTTTCTGAAGATAATTACGAGAAAGCTACTTTTTCAGGCGGATGCTTTTGGTGTATGCAGCCTCCTTTTGATAATCTCAATGGTGTAATCTCTACAACTGTTGGTTATACAGGCGGGATTGAAAAAAATCCAACATATGACGATGTATGCCTTGGAAGGACGGAACATATAGAATCGGTTCAAATTGTATATGATCCATCATTAATCTCTTATGAAAAATTATTAGATGTTTTTTGGATCAATGTTGATCCTACTGATGGGGGAGGGCAGTTTGTGGACCGAGGTATGCACTATAGGACTGCTATCTTTTATCACTCAGAGGAACAAAAATTTATAGCAGAGGACTCAAAAAAGAAACTTGGGGAGACTGGTAGATATCCAGGCCCGATTGTAACCGAAATAAAGCCCGCTATGGAGTTTTACCCTGCTGAAGAGGACCACCAGAATTTTTATGAAAAGAATCCTATTGGCTATTCATCATACAAAATGGGATCAGGGAGAGACAGATTCATACAATATATGAAAAATGCAAAATAAAATTATCGTTCCTCAGTTAACAACAGTTCAATAGCATCAAATAAATCAGACAATTTAATAGGAGGTAGTAGAAATGGCAGACGATCAGAGATGGTTTGAGAAACACGCCCCTGAAATGGCAGAAGGGTGGTGGCAGTTTTATAAAGCAGTTGAAGGAGAGACAAAGTTAGATGCTAAAACAAAGGCTCTAATAGCAGTTTCAGTAGCAGTACATGGAAGATGCCCGCATTGCACGGAGTCAAGAATAAAAAAAGCTTTGGCGCTTAAAATTAGCAAAGCAGAAATTGCAGAAGCTATAATGGAAACAGCTCTTTTATCATCCGGAACAGAAATATTCTGGGCAAAAGAAGTCTACGATAAATATTTAGGTTAATATCGATTTACTGCAGTACTTTAAATTCTTGTTTAGGCAGGAAAAAAAGATGAAAAATGCCTTGTCGTTTTTGATTTAATAGGTATACTCATTTCCACTTTGAGTCGGGGTGTAGCGCAGTTTGGGAGCGCGCAGCGCTTGGGACGCTGAGGTCGGAGGTTCGAGCCCTCTCACCCCGACCATTTGTTTTACAAAGAGCAATTTCCCATACTGAAATAGCAAATACATCTTATTTCAATCGCCTCAAATTATTTACCGAAAATTTTTATTGATTTACTTTTCCACATACTATCCAATATCAATTTCTATATTATGTGTAAAGCCATATAGAGAAAATATACTTGAAGGCCTCCAATTGGTTGAAAGGTTGAAATTTGAATTGTGATACGAAAAAAGTGCTTTTTATGTATAATTCCATATAATAATCTAATCGGTTTTCTTAAACTAAGAGCATATAAGTATTATTCGCGTTATTTAAGAATTGTAATGGGATACTATATATTTTGTTTTAATCAGCGCGGAGTTAGGGGCGTCAAACTTATAACGGAGGGGTAATCGGTATGAAAAAGCTTACCGGCAAAAAAGTTATAAAGATTGAAGCGCCATATACTGGGATCAGCCTTAAAGATTATAATATTGAAAAGCGTCGGCTACAGTTAGAGCTGCTAACAATACAACAAAAAGTAACGAAGCTGGGACAAAGAGTTTGCATATGCTTTGACGGTAGAGACGCTGCTGGTAAAGGTTCTACTATTCTTCGTCATACTCAGAATTTAATGCCTAAGTATTACAAGATAGTTGATCTAGGCATACCTACCAAAAAAGAGTCTAAATACTGGTTTCGTAGATATGAGCAACATCTACCTAGAGAAGGTGAAATTGTCTTCTTTGACCGTTCCTGGTATAACCGCGCTCTCATCGAACCTACTATGGGATATTGCACTCAATCACAGTACGAATATTTTATGCATAAAGTTCTTGAGTGGGAACACGATTTAATTGATAACGGGCTTAAATTAATAAAATTTTACCTGTCTGTTGATCCAGAACATCAACTTTACCGCTTTCAGGAAAGGTTGTCTGATCCCCTTAAATTTTGGAAATTTTCCGAAAATGATTTTCATGCCAGAAAAAAATGGGAAACTTTCACGAAATATAAAGAACAGATGTTTACTCATACGGCTTCAAAAAAGTCTCCCTGGATATTAATAAATTCAAATTCCAGAAAAGAATCCAGACTTACTACTATGCTTTATTTAGTGAGGGCTTTTGGAAACAAGAAGTACGTACCTCTAACTGGCAAGGATGTTTCGGAATCCTATACCGTTGAGGTCAATGGTGTTGCGTTTAGGGGGCTCAATAAGCTGCAAATGTCTGTGCTGAGTGAAATTATAGATAATGATAATCTAAATAAAGGAGACGCCAAACTAGAACTCCTGGATCCGCTTAATAAACCTAAGAAGTGATTTATCTAGTGAATAATGAGAAAAAAGAATTTTGAAACAACCTTTTATAATTTGATTGAAGAGTCCAAAATTTCGTCACATGGAATTTGGAAGCTCGAAGATTTCAAAGAGTGGGGCAAAAAATCACTTAATTTGATAGATGAAGTGTATGGGGTATCTAACCAGCATTACACATTATTTCTGCGTACACATCATGAAGCCTTAGTTTTAGGTGCAAATGATTCCAGGTTTGATACTTACGTGTCGCTGTGTATAACAATTTTGAGATCGGCCTATAATGAATCTCAAAAGGTCACTCAAGTATGATAGTCAACTTCTATTAAAAAGCTTTTAACTTTCATCAAATTCGAAAGCAATATTGCGTAGTTATAAACGTTTAGGTAGAATGTCCAGTCTTTTAAAGAAATATACAGATACAATTGTAACACACGACCATAAACGCCTTTTAAGGAACTTTGATGGTTATGTTGGTCTCAGGAATCACAAATACCCCGACAAACTGCTGAAAAGCCGTCTGCAAATAGATTGGCAAAACCTAAAATGAACACGATAGTGTTGGATAGAGATGCACCAGTCATTCCTGCTGCAACTCCAAGTGTTGTAACAGAGCTTTAATACCCCCCGTATACGAAATAAGATAAATAAGAACTGATTCTTCCTTCTGAGTTTTTATTTATCATCTTCTATAGACCTATGAATTGAGGCGTCTTAAGTATTATATCTTTAAATGTGATCTCCATGCTATCTTTAAGAGGCTTTGTAGTATCTATACTTATTAAGTTCTTTTCATTAAGCTCGACAGATTCTTCAAACTCAGAAATAAATCTGTCCAATATTTCTAATCTGCCGTCGGAAACAGATGGTCCCTGCCGCTCCCTTCTTAAAAGTCTTTGCTCAATTACGTCTTTGGGAGCATGTGTTTGTAAAAAGTATAGTGGGATATGTAGATTTTTAGCTCTCACTATAATAGAGTCTCTCCATTTTCTTTTTGAAAAGCTTGCATCTAGAATTACAGGTCTGCCGTTCTTAGTTACTTCTTCGGCCCTATCAAATAATTCCTGATATGTACGCTCTGTAATATCCTTTGAGTAAATTCCACTATCATATTCCTCATATTTCCTTTCTTTACTGGGAATTCCTGAGATCTTTTTTCTCTCCACGTCTGAGGAAAAAATCTCGCATGCTAGCTCTTCCGAAAGCAACTCTGCAAAAGTAGACTTTCCAGAGCCAATAACTCCGAATGTAACTACTATCACAGGACCTGAGCCGAAAAGTGAGTATTTTAGGGCCAGCTTAAAAAATAACTCAGCTTTTTTATGCGCAAGTTCTCTTTCCTTTTCAGGTACCTCAGGCTCAAGAGCCTTAATGCTTTCTACCTTTCCTCTTACAAATGCTCTGTAACATTTATAGAAATCAAGTACATCATAGATAGTATTGTCCTTCATAGCCTTGGAGATTTCTGAAACAAAAAAATTAGAGAACTTATAATGGTTATTAAAGTCGAGATCCATTGCAAGAAAGGCAATATCGGAAGCTATATCTATATATCTGAATCTCTCGCTAAATTCTATACAGTCGAAAATACATATATTCTCTGAGTAGAAGTTTATATGTTCAAGACGAAGATCCCCGTGGCAGTCTTTAATTAAGTCTTTTTCCATTCTCATCCTGAATAAATCGGATTTTTTTTTAAAAAAGTGGTTATTATAAAATTTAATTGCGCTATATGATGCTTGAGAAATCGTCTCCCCAAGAAAATTCTTTGAGAGTGTGAGATTCTCGTCTATATTTATTTTGATTTTCTGAGGGCTGCCATATTCACGGATGTCTTCTCCTGTTTTTTGAGCTTTATAAAAATCCGCCAGTTTATTTGAAAGCCTTATGATATCCCTTTCATTTACTTTGCTTTCCTTAAGAAGGTTCTGCATAAAATATTCCTCTGGAAGCATATTCATTTTCACTGCGTACTCGACAGTCTGATCTCCCTTACCTAGACTCAGCTTTCCGTTCTTTAGAGATATTCGCTCGATTCCAATATAAACACTACTGCAAAGCCTTCTGTTAAGCTCTATTTCCTTCTCGCAGTAATATCTTCTTTTCTCCAGAGTAGAAAAATCGAGGAATCCCAAGTCAATTGGTTTTTTGATTTTATAGACAAAAGGGGATGCCATGAATACATCTGAGGCATGGGTTTGAATATGCTCAATTTCAACGGGCTGGTGCGGATATGAAGATGGCAAGGAGAGGAATTCTATTAATTCTGATCTTTCAATTACGCTTTGAGTTTTCATAGAGAAATTTTCTTATTTGCCCCATCAGGTCTCATAGCAAGGATAGAGCATTGAGCACCGGAAACGACTCTCATATTGCTCAATTATTAAATAGACGCTAGCTTTTGCCAGAGCTACCAAAGCCCTTGAATAGCCTTACCGTTGTGAGCTGTTACAAGCTTGCACTTGCTGGCCCATTCAACTAAGGCACCAAGGTCCTCCCAGTTCT